>Ga0187894_10000646_pt1 | contig 46791 bp, 46 predicted proteins | sample GBC1701081metaG_FD_136650 | JGI IMG/M metagenome (GOLD analysis project Ga0187894, IMG submission 136650) | White microbial mat communities from a lava cave in the Kipuka Kanohina Cave System on the Island of Hawaii, USA - GBC170108-1 metaG ... | reverse complement strand
GAAATCAAGTCAGCCGCAACCGCTTGGCGAAGACGACTCACCAACTGTTCTTCGGACGGCTCCTCCGCCCCCGCGATGCATCGGTTTGTCCTCTTGACAACGGCGGCCTCATAGGTGTTAGGCTGGAAGATACTGTAACGTTCCTGAACGAAAAGAACTAGAGTATTTCCGACTTCTTCTTTAACATACTTATCCACTGACTCTTCACAAACACCGTTCAATATCCGCCTAGCAGCCCCTCTTTGCGTCACCGCACGATTTGTGCAATCATTTTGCTGTCCTCTCTCCTCACTTACTCTCGCCTTGCCGTTTTTCCCTCGACACTTTGTCTATTCGTGCTTACATAAAAGGCTGGTCTGAGAAAGGAAGGAAGAGCACTAGAACTGCATGGGAGATCTTCGGACAGACTCTGGCCTTCGTGAACAATGGCGCTATTGGCTCGCTTTGCGCCTGGTTCGCGGTGTAGGAAATGTCACATATCGTGAACTTCTTGAGCGCCTCAAGACACCGCAAGCCATTCTTTCTGCCTCTCCGTCGACCCTCATTAATGCGGGAGCCCATGCGGCGGTTGCGCAAGCGATTGCGACGTTCGACCAGTGGAAAGACGTGGATGTAGAGCTCAAAAAAATCGACCAGACGGGCGTCCGGCTCGTTACCCGCGTCGATAGAGAATATCCGGTGAATTTGACTCATTTGCATGATCCACCACCGTTTCTCTATGTGCGGGGGAGCTTCGTTCCTGAAGACCGCTTCGCGATTGCTGTTGTTGGCTCGCGATCGGCAAGCGCTTACGGCCGCACGGTCGCCCAGAGCCTGACTCGCGGCCTGGTTCAGAAAGGTGTCACTATCGTCAGCGGCCTGGCACGCGGCATTGACGCCGAAGCGCATCGCACAGCGTTAGCGAGCAAGGGGAGAACGGTTGCCGTATTGGGATCTGGAGTCGATGTCATCTACCCAAGTGAGCATCGCAGTCTTGCAGAAGAGATCTCTAGGAGTGGAGCTGTCGTCTCGGAATTTCCCTTGGGAAGTCAACCTGATGCGGTTCATTTTCCTTATAGAAATCGGGTCATTAGTGGCCTTACTCTCGGTACTATTGTCGTGGAAGCCGCAGAAAAGAGTGGATCGCTGATCACCGCCCGCTGTGCGCTAGAGCAGAATCGAGAAGTCTTCGCCGTTCCAGGCAATGTCACAGCGAGTCGCAGTCGTGGTCCTCATCGCTTGCTCAAAGAAGGAGCTAAACTAGTTGAGCATGTGGACGATATTCTCAGCGAGATCGCTCCCATGCTCGTCTCTTCTCATGCACCGGACTCGCCCTCTGAGATGGACCTTGAACCGTATGAAAAACAGCTAGTTAGTCTATTTGACGGTGATCCTTTGCATGTCGATAGGTTGATTGCGAAGAGTGGATTGAGTGCCGCTCGCGTTCTTGAAATCCTGCTCGGATTAGAACTGAAGGGAGTCGTCACTCAACTGCCAGGAACGCATTTTACTCTCATAGAAACCCAAACTGGGAATAGAAGGAAAAGGTAGGAACAATGGCGAAAAACTTGGTGATTGTCGAATCTCCGGCCAAAGCCCGAACTCTAGGAAAATACTTAGGCCGGAATTATCAAGTCAAAGCCTCGGTCGGGCACGTTATGGATCTGCCCAAGAGTAAACTCGGGGTTGACGTCAACAAAGGCTTTGCTGCCGAGTACCATATCATTCAAGGGAAGGCCAAAGTCATCGAAGATATCCGCAAGGCGGCCAAAGACAAAGAGCATATTTATCTTGCTTCAGATCCGGACCGTGAGGGTGAGGCCATTGCTTGGCATATCGCTGAGAATATCAATAAGAAGGGCAAAAAAATTCATCGTATTCTGTTGAATGAGATTACCAAAAAAGCCGTGCAAGAGGCGATGAAAAAGCCGACCGAACTGAACCGAGAACGCTATGATGCACAGATCGCCCGCCGAGTGCTTGATCGGCTGGTCGGCTATCAGATCAGTCCGCTGTTGTGGAAAAAGGTCCGCCGCGGACTCTCGGCTGGTCGGGTGCAGTCGGTGGCAGTGCGGATCATCACCGAGCGTGAGCGAGAAATCCAAGCGTTTGTGCCTGAAGAATATTGGTCGATCATTGCTAACCTTGAGGGCAAACTGCCGCCTCCATTCGAAGCGCGGCTCGCTAAGATTGGCGACCAGCGGGTTGATAATAAAACCTTCCGTATTGCTAATGAAGCCGAGGCAAAAGAGATCCTTGCTCACTTGGAAGGTGCGGACTGGACGGTTGCAAAAGTAGAGAAACGTGACCGTCGGCGCAATCCCGCTCCCCCCTTCATCACCTCACGCTTACAACAAGAGGCGGCGCGAAAGTTAGGCTATTCACCGAGCCGGACGATGAATATCGCCCAACGCTTATATATGGGCATCGACCTCGGCGATGAAGGCGCGGTAGGTCTGATTACGTACATGCGGACAGACTCTCCCCGTATTTCGCCTGAGATGAGTACCGCCGCGCGCACCTATATTACCGAGACCTACGGAGAGCAGTACGCCCCGGAGCGGCCCAACGTGTACCGTTCGGCCAAAACAGCCCAAGAGGCACACGAAGCTATTCGACCCACGTCGCTTGAATACACCCCTGAACGGGTCGCCCCACACCTCAGTCGAGAAGAGTTGAATCTCTATATGCTGATCTGGAACCGTTTCTTGGCGAGTCAAATGACGCCGGCGCTTTTCGAGCAGACGAGCATAGACATTACAGCCAATGAGTGTACCTTTCGTGCCACCGGCCAAGTGTTACGTTTTGATGGGTTCTTACGTATCTACATGGAGGGCAGAGATGATAAAGCCACGGAAGAGGATGACGACGACGAGAAGCAACTTCCGCCTCTGAATGAAGGAGATCAGTTACAGCTTCTCCAACTTACTCCGAACCAACATTTTACCCAGCCCCCGCCGCGCTTCACCCAGGCTACCCTGATTAAGGAGCTGGAAGAAAAAGGGATCGGGCGGCCCTCGACGTACGCTTCGATCATGGGCACGATCATCAACAAAGAATACGTGCAGGAAGACGAGCAGCGACGCCTGCGACCAACCAGCTTAGGGATGTTAGTGACCGATCTCCTGGTCGGTTCCTTCCCGGACATTCTTAACGCCGAGTTTACCGCCGGCATGGAAGAAGTGCTCGATAAAATTGAAGAAGGCCAGGAGGACTGGCAGAAAGCGATGGAACGGTTCTATCAACCGTTCTCAGCCGACCTTGAACGCGCGGAAAAAGAGATGCGTGACGTGAAAGGGGCAGGAGAACCGACTGATATTGCTTGTACTGAGTGCGCGGATGGCAAGATGACGATTCGTTGGGGAAGGAATGGCGAATTTCTCGCCTGTTCGAACTATCCACAGTGTAAATCGACCAGCAATTTCACTCGCGACGATCAAGGTCGCGTCATTCCCCAAAAGGAAGAGCAGGAGGTGACAAACGAAACCTGTGAGAAGTGTGGCAAGCCGATGCAAGTCCGCTTCAGTCGTTATGGGAAATTTCTCGGCTGTTCAGGCTATCCTGAATGTACCAATATCAAGAAAACGGGTAAGTCTGCTCCAATTTCACTCGGCGTTACTTGCCCAGAGTGTCAGAAAGGGGATATCCAACAGAAGCGATCACGGCGCGGAAAAATTTTCTATAGCTGTAGCCTCTATCCGCAATGCACTTTCGCCTTATGGGATCGTCCTGTTCCCGAGCCGTGTCCACAGTGCCAAGCTCCGTTTTTGGTCGAGAAAACCACCAAGCGATACGGTACTACCAGGCGATGCCTGCGGGAAGAATGTGACTATCAGGAGGCCATAGAACCTGTCGCCGAAGCAGGGTAAGACAGAACTGAATGATGAGTGACGAGTAACAAGATTCGGTCTTTCAATACTCATCGCTCAGTCCTCATCACCATTAAGGGAGCGTATGCGACCAGTTACGGTTATTGGCGCGGGCTTAGCCGGCAGTGAAGCCGCCTGGCAAATAGCCCAGCGAGGTATTCCCATATGCCTTTATGAGATGCGGCCGGCACACGTAACAGCGGCGCACCATACGGACGGTTTTGCTGAATTGGTGTGCTCAAACTCGCTGCGCAGCGCTTCGTTAGAGACGGCAGTCGGCCTCCTTAAGGAAGAGCTGCGCCGCTTGGGCTCATTGGTGATGGCCGCGGCCGACGCCACCCGAGTGCCGGCGGGCGCTGCCCTCGCTGTCGATCGTACCCTCTTTTCTCAGTACGTCACGGCAGCTCTCGCGACCCATCCGCGCATTGAAATTCGACGAGAAGAAGCACCTACCCTGCCCGCGGGCATTACGGTTGTTGCCAGTGGCCCGCTCACCTCGCCGGCGCTTTCCGAACAGCTCCGCTCATTGTTTGGCAGCGAGTACTTATATTTCTACGATGCCATCGCGCCAGTTGTGACAGGAGAATCGATTAATACCGCGATTGCTTTCAAAGCCTCTCGCTATGATCACGGCGACGACTACTTCAATTGCCCTTTGACTCGGGAAGAGTACTATTGCTTTGTTGACGCCATCTTAGCTGCAGAGAAAGTTTCAGAGAAAGCCTTCGAGCGCTGTATCTATTTTGAAGGATGCTTACCGATTGAAGAAATGGCGCGACGCGGGAGAGACACCCTCGCCTTCGGCCCAATGAAACCGGTCGGGATCGTCGACCGGCGTACCGGCGGGCGGCCATACGCCGTTGTTCAGTTGCGGCAAGATGATCGTGCGGGCCGGCTCTGGAACATAGTTGGATTTCAAACAAAAATGACGTATCCCGAACAACGCCGGGTGTTCCGTATGATCCCCGGTTTGGAGAAAGCCGAGTTCGTGCGTCTCGGCAGTCTGCATCGGAACACGTTTATTGATTCTCCTCGTTTGTTGCGTCCGACCCTGCAATTCAAGGAACGAAGCGACTTACTCTTTGCCGGACAGATGATCGGCGTCGAAGGCTATCTCGAATCTGCGGCGACTGGTCTTCTTGCAGGACTCAATGCGGGTCGACTCGCACGAGGCGCATGTCTTCTCGTGGCGCCATCGACTACCGCCTTGGGATCACTGGTCACGTACATTACCAATGACGAACGACGCGATTTCCAACCCATGAATGCGAATTATGGATTATTTCCCCCATTAACCAGTCGTTTACGTGGGCGTGAAAAAAAGGCGGCGTTGGCTGAGCGCGCGTTACTGGATTTAACCACGTGGCAAGCGGAACAGAGCCAGAGTGTGGCTGATAGGCCATTTCTTGCATTTTCTGAGCCTCTTTCTTCTCTCACGTTGCGCTGCTCATGAGGCACCGGATTGCAGTCTGCACTCTGTGTGGCCTTTTATGGGGATGCGTAGGGCCTTCTCATGCGCCGACGCCGTTATTCCGCTCGCGCGTATCCTCTCCAATTGTTATTAGCGAAGACTGCAATGGTCTGCGCGCGCAGTTCACCTTTCAACGCGAGCCACAGAGTACGTCCAGCTACCATGTGCTTCTCACCGACTCCTCTAGCCAACCACTCATTGATGCTAGCCGAGTGATTTTTGCCTTCACCCCCTTGGATAAAGACGATATCACGACCACCTTAGTTGCCCTGCCGACGTCCATGGGAGCCGGATTTTATGCGCCCAGGAGTACCTTCACTCCTACCTCCGGTTTGTGGAAAGTCGAGATCGTCGTGCGCCGCGGTACCGCATTTGAAGCAGTGTGCGTATTCAAAGCTAATCTGTAAAAGAAGCAACTGCGGGAAACAGGCTGAACACCGATTGAGTTTGATTTATCTCAGGGGGCAGTGAGCTGACGGTGTTTTTTCTGGGCTGAACCAATGTCAATTCACAAAAAGTTATCAAGTCTGTCTTATGACACGTATGAGTCTATTTTATTGCTTTTCTACTTGTAGGACGTAAAGTACCAGGTACAGTGATCCTGCTCACGACACAACGTCTCGCTTCCCCAACGAGACGTTGGTTTCCTGCCCTCAGGGTTCCCCTCCTTTACCCCTGGGGGCTTTTTTTCTCCTGACTCGGCCCGATTCTTTTCTCTGCGGCCTTTGCTTTTCCCCCCTGGATCTTGCTAGAGTCCGAACGACTTTTGTCAGAAAAGGAAGACATTATGGATTTTTCGCTCCTCGAAGAGCATCGCATGTTGCAGGACACCGTACAGCGGTTCGTTCGTCAAGAATTATTGCCCCTTGAAGCAGTGGTACTTCAACGAGATACCCAAGGTCTGACTGGGGAAGAGCTCATTCCTTCCGAAATCGAAGAGAAACTCCTTGCCAAAGCGCAAGAGGCCGGATTGTGGGGTCTTGATGTTCCTGAAGAGTTCGGCGGGCTCAACCTCGGCGCCCTCCCAAAATGTCTTGCCAATGAGGAACTACACAAAACGATCACGCCCTTTACCTTCCCACCGGATGCGCCCAACTTGCACATGCTCATGCAAACCTGCACCGCGGAACAGCGCGAGCGCTATCTGCTGCCGTATGCGCGGGGCGAAAAGCGCTCGGCTATTGCGATCTCCGAACCCGGGGCTGGCTCCGACCCGGCTGGGATGCTGACGACGGCCAGTAAGAAAGGTGACCACTGGATTATCAATGGTCGGAAAATCTGGATCTCACGTGCGCATATCGCGGATTTCATTATCGTCATGGCGGTGACCGACAAGGAAAAACGCGCGCGCGGAGGGATCACGGCTTTCCTGGTTGATAAAGGAACGCCTGGGCTGATTCTCCAGCGCCAGATTCCTGTCATTGGTGGTCATGCCCCCTGGGAATTGGTCTTCGAAGATATGAGTGTCCCAGATTCGCATGTTCTTGGGCAGGTTGGATACGGCTTCGCTCCGATGCAGTTACGCCTCACCGTGCGTCGCCTAGAAATAGGCAGCTGGTGCGTCGGCCTCGCTCAGCGCTGTCTCGATATGATGATTGACTATGCAAAACAGAGAGTAACGTTTGGGCAGCGACTTGCCGACCGCCAGGCAGTGCAGTGGTTCATCGCCGATTCGGCAACAGACATTCACGCTGCCAGACTAATGACTTACCACGGAGCCTGGAAGTTCGATCAAAACGAGGATGTTCGCCAAGAGGCCTCAATGTTAAAGGTTTTTGCCACTGAGATGGCTACCCGGGTCGCAGACCGCGCCATGCAGGTTCATGGCGGGATGGGGATGTCTAAAGACTTACCGCTCGAGTTTATCTATCGACGACTGCGGCCCATGCGGATTTTCGAGGGGCCGACTGAGGTGCATCGTTGGGTTATTGCCCGCTCATTGTTGAAGGATTAGCTTGCCGCTCGAGTGCGAGGCAGAAAATATCGCCGTGGAACTTTTTTCATTGGGCAGCGTTTCTCTTCTCGAGACGGTTCTCAAGCGAAAGGGAAAAGTATGCTTAAAAGAAGACTCAGCGTTTTTGCCGCCGGTTTCATAGTCATAGCCGGATGTACGGCGATGGATCCACAAGGGGCGGCGCGGCAGCAAGCAGAAACCTACTACGGTCGCCCTTACGATCAACTCAGCTCCCAAGAGAAAATGCGTCTGGAAAACCACCTCGCCGGACAAAGCAACAGCGCCTGGCGTACCAATGCCCAGGTCGCCTCAGGCGTAGGTAGATTTCTACAAGGGGTCGGTGTGCTGATTCTCAGCGTAAAACGCTGATTCCCATCCGTTCGTCAGACTAGTACTTATGGACGCACTTCATCTGCAGACAGCACTTCAACTTCGCCAGGGAACACTGGGACGGTAAACCCTAAGTCCCAATCAACCATCACAAGATTCCGTCCTAGATTCTCCGTCTCGTAGCGGATCGTCCCCCTCGCATCGCGAGGTAAGTCTCCCTCCACCGTTCGGACGAGTCGACTCGTCCGACACCGCATCCCAGCTCGGGCCCGATCGATCATATCGACTCCTTTCATCATTATGATTTCTCATATAGCAGGGCAACATCCATACCACAATACTTCGTTTTGTTTCGAAAAAGATCCTGAAAAATCAGAAGATTTTCCTATGCTCAAAGGCAGTTCACTTCTGCTGGTATATTTTCACTCGTAGGCTGCCTAATTTTTTGTCACAGAGGGCATCGGAAGAAACGTTAGATTAGAGTTGCGCTGCGGAAAGGTCCGGTTTATTTTGTCCCCTTACTTGCAGTCTATTTCGGGGTCTCGATCTTATAACCTTGGGAAGGAACCAAGCATGCGCATGGTTTATTATCGGCTCTTCCTGCTCTGCAGCGTTTTGGTTGCGGGGTGTTGGCCACGGCTCTACCCGCCAGTGGCATTTGTTGACCAACTCGCCCCAATTTATCCTGATGCACGTCCAGAAAACTGCAAACTGACCGTTCTCAGTACTCCCCCCACTGAGCCTTACGATATCTTTGCTCAGATTGTTTCCTATGCTGGCTCGGCCGAGATGGCCGACAAAATGCAAGCGCTCATCAAACAAAACGCCTGTGAGGCGGGTGCAGATGCGATTGTCCTTACACCGATGCGACAAGGCGAGCATGGCAACACGGACAATACCTATCCAGACTGGGTGTTAGAGAGGGGTTTCGGTCAGGGGGGACGCTTTCCCCATTGGGTCGATAAGCGTTACAGCGTCTCTCAGCGAGCGATTGCTCTGGTTTTTAAAAGAATCCCGGCAGCGGACAAAAAAAGCCCAGGTTCGTAAAGCTCCCTGTAGGTTCAGTCAAATGCGCAAAAAGAGCGGGTTGCTTGATGAGGGGTGAGGTTGAGATGGGGTGATCACTGCACAATAAGTGACACCTTTCCCCCCTCTACCGGAGGTCACCCGGATCAAGATTCTTCTCTTGCACGCCACCCAGAGGAGCAAGGATAAACAGGGTATCAGGTAAGGGAGGATTTAACTCAACTCGCTCATAATAAATTGCCGCCTCCTGGCTCCCTTGCAGGTCAGAGAGAACGATTTCAAATGGGAATATTTGTCCTTGCACGACGCGATAGTCTGCAAGGGTCATGCGTGCAAGCGTCTCACTATTGCCATTCTGCATTTCCCATCGCAACAACTGGAGAGTCTTCTGATCGAACACCAATATCTGCATTCTTTCTTCCGACGCCGGGATGGTAAGAACATACTGTCCCATATTCGTATCGAGACGGACCGTACCATGCGCGCTACGAGGAAGAGCCAAGGGTAGTCCGAGTAGGAGATTGACGACCTCACTAGCAGAGAGCATCACACGTAAAAACCGGGCAGCGTTCGCCGGGCTTGCCAGTCCGCGGTAGATGGTTTTCTCCTGTGGCATGTAGGCGGCTAGCGTATGACCATTGGTAACAACAAGGGCAGCAATACCGATCGGCGAGAAGAGTTCAAGACGAAAATGATCCGGTGCGGCCACAGCTACTGCTTGTCGAGCCGTTCCTTTCTCCTGCTGGTCCGCGTAGGTGATGCGAGCTAACCCACGGAGGTTTGTCATGCCCTGCTGCCGCGTAGTGAGGGTCGCAAGCAACTGCTCCGCAGTCGGTAGTGCTAAAGCAGGAGAAGAGATGACAGACGAAGGCGGCTGACGGAGGCTGGGAGCGCACCCGCTCAACTCGCTCACGATGAGGAGAGCGAGGAGAAGCCGCGAAGAGAAAACTAGCATTGCCGATAGCAAGAGAGCGACAGGGAAGAAAGTTGGTAGAACCGTGCGGTTTCTGTCTCGTATACTGCTAAGATTGACTCTTCACTACCATTAGATCCCACTATTCGTAGCTTTTTTCTCGACCGCCAAGCCATCGATCTTGGTGCGGAGACGCTGAATCTGCTCCTCTTCTTTGGAGATGCTTAAGGCTTCGCGATACGCACGCGCCGCGTCCATACCTCGGCCCACCTTTCCGTAGGCATCTCCGAGATGCTCACTGACAGTGGGGTCTTGCCCAACCAACTCTGCCGCGCGCTCGAGCTGCTGAACAGCTTTGGCATATTCACCCCGCTGGTAATATACCCATCCAAGACTATCGAGATAAAAACCGTCGTTCGGTTCGATTTGTAGAGCCTGACGAATCAATTTCTCTGCCTCATCAAGCCGGACTCCCTGTTCGGCCCAGGTGTAACCGAGGTAGTTCAGGGCCGCAGCGTTTTGTGGATTGAGCTGAATCGCTTTCTCCATATACGAGATGCAGCTCCTCTTATCTTTCGTTTCATCGTACACAGCACCTAAGGTGAAGTAGTATTGATCATTCTCCGGCGCGAGAGTGATCATTTGCTGCAGGATTTCGATTGCCTTTCCACGGTCGCCTTTCTCGCGGTGTAACGAAGCCAGGAATCCGAGCAAATCAAGGTCTTCCTTTTTGAGCGCGAGCACGCGCTCTGCTTCAATGATGGCCTCATCCAGCTTATTTTGCCGTTGATAGACATAGCTCAGATATAATCGCGCATCAGCATAATATTCCGAACCCTGTTGAATGCGAGATAACTCGGTAACCGCTTTGTCGTATTCTTTGTCTTCGGTATAGACAGCACCGAGGAAGTAGCGGGCGCGGTCGTTGTCTGGCTGGGCTGCGAGTACCAGATTCAATTCAGTCTCAGCCCTCTGGTATTCCCCCTTCTCTCGGTAAATGAGGCTGATCTTGACTCTTGTCTCTTGCGGATCAGCTTCGATCTTCTCGAGTTCACGATACTGCAAGAGCGCTTCATCAAGTTTCTTCTGCCCCAAGTAGAACCCACCTAAGCGTTTCCGTACCTGTGCGCTTTGGGGATTGAGGGAAAGCGCTTTTTGGTAGATCTCCATGGCTCGTTCTGGCTTCTTCTGCAGTTCATAAATCAGCGCGAGGTCGAGTAGAACAAGCTCGGATTGCGGATTGAGTTTGAGCGCCTTTTGATAGTACAGTTCTGCCTTATCGAGTTGATTTGCCGCCGCGTGCACCTGGCCGAGATAATACAACCCCAAGATTGAACGGGGATGTACTTCCATCAGTTTGTTTAATACAGCGATGGCTTGCTCGAATTTTCCCTGTTTTGCATAGAGCGTTCCCAAATAGAGATAGGGCTCTTGGTTTTTTGGCGTGCGTGCCAGCACGGCTTCGTAAACTTTGGCTGCTTCTTCCTCTCTATTCATAGATGAGAGGAGACCGGCCATCAGGAGTTCGGCCTCGGCATTGTCCGGTTCCTGCTCTCTCACTTTGCGACAATTTTCTAATGCCTCAGCCAGCTTGCCTTTACGGACATAGAGCGTAGCCAGGCGCAGACGAAGGAAGGCGCTATTGGGATCGCCCGCGACTGCTTGCTCGAATTCCGTCAGTGCAGTGTCCTGATCCCCTCGGTCGATTGCCACTTCCCCCTTGAGGAAATGGCCGAGCGCTTTTTCTGCTGGAGTTAAAGCGACAGGCTCACCAGGAATCTTAAAAACCGTCGGAGGCACGGGAGGTGGTGGCTCGGGGGGGGGAAGCGAGCGAGTCGTTGCACAAGCAGAGATAAGAATGCCCAGGGAGACAGAAAAAACTACACGGGCGATGCCCGTGAGAACTCTAGCAGACATGGGCAAAACGTAGCATGGGGAGAAATGCATGGTCAATGTGGGATTTGCGTCCTTCTCATAGGAAAACCGATACAGTGCTCGACATTTTCATCAACGAAAGCCTCCAGCCCCTACCCTATGCCCGAGTCCGCACGACGAGTAAAGATGACGGACACTGAGTGGCAATTCGTTCTGGTCGGAGTCCAAAGATGTGAGGTTCGAGTTGCCATTCCTCTCCCACCCCAAGGACGGTAAGGTCGTAACCGACAGCTTCATGGAGCACGGATTCTACCGGCTGGGCGGATTCCATAACCACAAAACGGGTGTTCCCGCCCGCCGGTTCAGGAAACTCCTGAACAAATACGTTTTGCACCTCCTGCTCTACATAAGGCTGGGGACGTCCTGGGCGCACGACGTGGAGTACGGTCACTTGGCCTCCGCAACGGCGTAGCAGACGAGAGGCGATGGTTAAGGCTGCACGATCATGGACTGTCCCAGTATAGGGCAAGAGAATACGCTGAGGGGGAAAAGACCCTTGTCGCTCTATGAAGACAACGACATCGGCCGCGCTTCCTCGCATCACCTGATGGACCGTTCCTCCGAGCATCGCCTGGCTAAAAGCTGGCTTATGCCATCCCATGACAATTAGCCCTACCCCTTTGGCTCGTGCCACATCGCAGATCTCTACTCCTGGAGCACGGCTTACTAGCGTCAAAAGGTGAACTCGCAGTCCTTGCTCTTGAGCATGGGCGAGCAACGGTTCTAGCGCCTCGTAGCCCGGAGAAGGAGGCTGTAGTAACCGTGCTCCTAACGTCCCCCGTTCGAGCGGACGGGCAAGGTGAAGTGCGTAAATTTGCGGTGGATCTGCTTCCGCTAAAGCAACTGCCACATCCAAGAGGGCCGGACCTGAGCTTGCCAAGGCAACAGGGACTAGGACTGGCGCGCCCTTAGTATCAGCTTCAGGTTTCAGCAGCTCAGCGCGTAACCGCTCCAGCGGATAAATGACGGACAACACGGGAGTAGTCATTACGGTGGTGACAATAGCCATTAACACCATCATGGCGAAGAGAGCAGGTGAGATGACACCGAGGTCGAGGCCGATATTGAGAATGATAAGTTCCATCAATCCCCGAGTGTTCATTAATACCCCGATGGCACAAGCCTCACGCCAGCCGAGCCCCGTGGTCAGGGCAGCGATAGCGCTGCCACCAAACTTCCCCAATGTCGCTATCCCGATGACTAAAAGACAAAACAACCAGAGATCTGTGCTATCGAGAAGGCCTACTTGGGTGCGCAACCCCGTGTACGCAAAGAATATAGGGAGGAGGAAGACCACAGCAAAATCCTCAACCTTCTCCGTCAGCTCTCGCACAAAGCTTCCCTGCTTCGGCATCATCGCGCCCAGCATAAAAGCCCCGAAGATGGCATGAATGCCGATGAGGTCAGTCACCGCCGCACTGCTGAGTACCAAGATGAACACCACTGCTACGAGATTCTGCGAGAGGCGCCCTGAGTGCTCGTACAGGGTACTAAAGCGACCGAGAAGCGGACGAACCAGAAAAACCATGGCAGCACTGTAGAGCACTGCCAGCCCAGCTGTCATAGGCGCTTGATGCCATCCCGTAGCTCGGACTGCCGCCACAACGAAAGCTAAGAGACACCACGCCGCTACGTCACCAACCGCCGCACAGGTCAGCGCTAACGCACCGATTTTGGTCTTGAGCAGGTCGTACTCAATAAGAATGCGCGCGAGTACAGGGAACGCCGTAATCGACATCGAAGCCCCAAAAAACAGGACAAAACTGGTAAACGCCACGGTGTTCGCAGAGAGTCTAGAATAGAGAAACAAAGCCAACAGTGTCCCGAGAAAGAAGGGCACAACGATACTCACGAAGGAAATGGTGATCGCCGCCCGCCCGCGCTCGTGCAGGAGGGTCGGATCCAATTCCAACCCAACTAAGAACATAAAAAAAAGTACGCCATACTCGCTGAGCACTTTCAGAAAAGGAAGGACCTGGGGTGGAAAGAGCATCGCTGCCACCTCCGGGGCTACCCATCCCAGGAAGGAAGGACCGAGAAGAATCCCGGCAACAATCTCGCCGATCACCTGGGGTTGCTGAAAACGGCGAAAAACTACGCCCAACAGCCGCGAAGCGGCGATAATGATGGCAATCTCTACGGTGAGGAGCAGGAGTACTTTCTCCGCAGGCATCAATCACCCTGGCATCACACTCGGCAATGAGGGCAAGAAGGATAAGAATGAAAAAGAAGAGACTTCACTAGAAGTTCCATCATCTGGGTCGAACACAGGCGCGTATTAACCTTAGGGGGTTGGTAGCTAAGGAAGCACTCAGGGCTTGCATAGATAATACTGACAAAGTCTCTGTAGGCTCTCTTTTGACCCTCTCTGTAGTGCATTGCTCCCAAACAAAAAGCCCCTGAGCAATCAGAGGCTTTTTGCATTTTGCTTAGCCAATTCGGCCACGCACTTTACCTGGTTACGGTATCTAAGCAGGTAGGTTACCCATAAGAGGACCAAAACGACACGGTTGCAACCGCCTAGAAAGTTATCGTTTTACTTGGCAACTCTTGCCGTCCCTGGCGGAGCAACATCTACAGCGGTGCGACCAGGCTGAGGTTGTGGTTTCCAGCTCTTAATCTCCGGCCCAACTTCCTTGGCGAACAGCCGCATGCAACTTTCCACCTGATCGAATGGTAGGCTCTGGTAGCTGAATACACCATTGACCTCGAAGTCGCCGATCACCTCACGACGTTGCCGTAGTTTCTGCGCGATGAGGTCAGGGTCTCCCCAGAGGTTGGCACCGAGGAAATCCTCAACGATGGCATCCTGGCCTACTGTTTTCATCAGTTCGGCCCCTTTGGCATAGTGCGCATAGGATTTACCCGTCTCTGCAAAATGGCTTCCCGCCATCTCATAGTGCTCCATGACGCTCCAGTAATAGCCGACAATGTGTTTGCGAGCGGTCTCCTCCGCTTTTTTACGATCCGGATGACAAACGATAAAGTCGTTGATAATCACAGGTGGCGCCTCTTCGCCCTTGTTCTTCTTGCGATAGTCTTCACGGTAGGCCCAGATACTATCAGCTACTTTATTCCATCCCATCTGCGAGAACAGCATGGCGCCGAGACCGTTCGTCGCCGCCACCTCAAACGAGTCAGGCGACATACACACCATATAGCGCCGGCCTTTGAAGGTTTTGAATGGCCGAGGGCGAACCTCGATGCGAGCTTGTTGGTAATATTGCGTGTTGGCTTCGACGAACCCGCTCTCCACACCTTTGAGGATAATTTCCACCGACTCATTGAAACGATCGCGTGCCTCGGACATATCGACACCGAACCCACGATACTCACGCCGAGAAAGGCCACGTCCTAATCCTAAGATCGCACGCCCATCGCAGAGATGATCGAGAAGCACCATCTTTTCCACCACCCGCATCGGATTGTTCCATGGCAAAATGATCGCCGCGGTGCCGAGTTGAATACGTTCGGTACGCGCTGCGACATGGCTGAGATACTGCATATTGTCTGGACACATGGAGTAGTCGAAGAAATGGTGCTCTACTGGCCACACGGTATCGTACCCCATCTCTTCCGCTTCGATCGCCAAGCGTAATTCGTGTTTGTACATCTCCCGGTCAGAGTGGTCCTTATGGGCTTGAAACACCAATTGAACGCCTATTCTCATATCGGCTCCTTTCGTATCGCTCCGCATCTGGTCTCCTCATCACCAGTCGGCCAGAGCACTCGGTTACTACTCTCCGAGCGGAATTTCTTCCCCATGCGGGTCTTTTGCGGAGAAACGAAGAACTTTATGGCACGGTATCGCAATCAGAGAACTATAGCAAGAAGAAACAACTGGAGCGGTTTTGCTTTGCGGTCAGCCGAGTCTCGCCCTCATGACTGTCGGCATCATACGGTCCTGTCAGCCGAGTCATTGGCGTGTATAGCGCTCTCCATCCCACACTACTTTGCCTTCCTGCATGAGCTTCTGCAGATGCAACCGCATAGAGTTTTTTTCTACGGCGTCGACCCAGACAACAGTATTATAGTCTTTACGGTAAACGATGCGTTTCTTGATAATCTCTTCCAGGGTTCGTGGTTCGACGAGAAAATCAAACAGAAGTCGCTCTCGTTCGTAAGCCACATCGAGATAACGGGTTACGACCTCATATTGGTTCTCCTCACAGATCCCGACTTCATGAAAGCTCACGAGGGTCTTAGCTCCCAGGGCACGAATCTGTTCGAGAGAAGCAATTGTCGCGTAGAGATTAGAGGTCGCGTCACCATATACCGGGCCGAACCAGGTCAGGTCCCAATCGGCCAGGAATAACAACCCTTCGTTTTCAAAGAAAAAGCAGCAGTGTCCGCCAGTGTGCCCTGGGGTATGCATTACCCGCATGCGCGTGCGACCAAAGTCAAAGATCTCTCCATCTTGGATCTCGATAATATGATCGCGGGGTTGATAGTGGTATTTTTCGACAACTACTGGCCTCCATACTTCATTTGAGACCTCATCCATACCGTAATAAGCAAAGAGTGTGTCGAGCGAACGTAAAGCAGGAGCATCAAGGGCATGCATGAGTAGTGGCGCGTCGGGGAAGAGAAAGTTTCCCGCTCCGTGATCTTCGTGATAGTGGCTATTAAACAGGAGATCGACCTTCCTTCTAGTGACTCGACCGTTTAATTCAAGAAACATCAATGAGGGATCAATGATGGCGGTGACATCATCATCGACCAGAATGGAATTCCCATACGGATACTTGCCGTTTTTGTGACCAAGAATGACTTTGACCCGACCAAAACTGCGCACTTCTGCCATGCGTCCTCCATGGGTTGCTCTCTAGGAGCAGGCAATTATATGCTGAGGCTCCGAGAGAATCGAGGGCAAATCACCAAAGCATCATGGATATACAGTCTGAAGTCTACAATTTGAAACGGCTCTTTGTTTTGCGAGAAGCGGCAGAAAGACTCGATCTTTCAGCTCCGCCGACGGCACGTGTGTTGTACCCTCAAACCCTCGAACCGTCACGGCGAGTAGGGATTCTCTGTGGGTCGTTTAACCCGCTTACACTTGCTCATACAGAATTGGCCGAGCGCGCGCTCACAACATTTCAGCTCGACTCCGTTCTTTTCACCCTCGCAAAAGTCACCGTGGATAAAGAACAGATGATCGGAATGGGATTGGAAGACCGGCTGTTGCTACTTGCCCTTTACACCCAGCAACATTCCAGGCTGGGAGTCGCGCTGGTCAATCGTGGTCTGTACTTCGAGCAAGCCCAGGCGTTCCGAGCCTTCCTGGAAAAACAAGTAGAACTCAGTTTTCTGATCGGTATGGATAAGCTTATCCAGATTCTCGATCCGCGCTACTATCAGGATCGAGACATCGCCTTGGATCAACTCTTCAGCCTCGCTTCATTGATGGTCGCCAATCGGGCGGACATGGATGAAGCAAGCTTTCTGCAACTCCTTGATCAACCGGAAAATCGTCCGTACCGACCGACCGTTCGCTTCTTCTCCCTGCCAACGACCATCACCGATTTGTCGGCGACCGCGGTCCGCGAAGCCCTCAGCATCGGACAAAGCACCAAGAGCCAAGTACCAGAAGAAACGAGGGCCTTTGTCAGCGAAACTCGCGCTTACCACTCGTCGCGGCATATCGACAAGGAAACTGTTGATACGTACGCCCTTCGCCTAAAACTGCTCGCCTCTTTATACACGGCCCGCTCCTGGGCCGAACAAGAAGTCGATTTTCGCCATCTCCTCTACACTGCACTCTCCGCAAGCGAAGAAGGTCGAGCACTCCGCCACGCTTCCAGAGAAACAGAGCTTCTAGACCTCGTCCGTTCTCTCCCTCTCCGTTCAGTGTCTACTTCCCCTTCTTGATGTCCGTGCTCTGCGTGTCGTGACGGTGGACCGATCTCTCACAACGCGAAAGGAACGATTTTTCCTCTCTCGTGTCAACCAAATGAGGGGGGGATTCGTTATACCGGTAAGCAGAGTGGAAGGGAGGATGGTCAAATGACGAATCGGCGCCTCGGCAAGAGATCCTTTTTTGTAGTGGTCGTCGTCATAGCGAACCTTGGGGGGATACCACTTTTCGGCCACGCTCAGGCTGACGTGAGCCGAGCAATCCCCTACAGAACCGCCTCTTCGACGTTAGCAGTATCAGCCTCTTCCCTCGATTTTGGTGAAGTGAAAATTAAGCAGTGTCGAAAATTATCCTTCACGATTCGAAATACTGGGGAGAAGACCCAGAATGTGAGTGTCTCAACAATTGCCCCATTTGACATTCACTCTGAGCCTTCTTTCAAGCTGAAACCCGGACGCAGTCGAACGATCAAGGTACAATTCGCTCCCCCTATTGTCAGCAGCTTTATTGGCCTCGCCGAGCTGACCAGTGGAGACCACTCACTCACGCTGACTCTCGTTGGCGCAGGAGTACTGTAGCTCGCAGGTCATTTCCGGACTGGTCTCCTCTTCGTGGAGATGTTAGGGTAGCCCCTCATTGCCAACGATAAAGGAGAAGGCATGGCGCGTCAGAACCGCCGCTCATACGGTCCGAAGATCGATCCGCGACCGGTAGACCGTTCGATTAGCGTAACCGAACTGATTGACCAGACCTTTCAGGCCTACAATGCAGCCCGGTTGCGTGAAGCGGCACAACTCTTCGCCCGCAAAATGCTTGAGCCGGATGTGACCATCGGCCTTAGCCTCACTGGTGCAATGACCCCGGCCGGTCTCGGTATTTCTTGCCTTATCCCGCTTATCGAACATGGCTTCGTCGATTGGATGGTGTCCACCGGTGCCAATCTCTATCACGATACCCATTTTGGTATCGGCCTGAGCATGCATCAAGGTTCTCCCCATGTCAGCGATATTACGTTGCGGGAGGAAAAAGTTGTTCGGATTTATGACATTTTCTTCGACTACGAGGTCCTGCTGAAAACCGACGCCTTCTTTTATCAGACCATTTCCGCCCCGGAGTTTCAGAAGCCGATGAGCACGGCTGAGTTTCATTACCACATGGGTCGGTACATCCGTGAACGGGAAAGAGCACTGGGGCAGAAACGACGTTCACTGCTCTCAGTCGCAGCAGAATACGGAGTACCAATTTACACTTCCTCTCCGGGTGATAGTTCAATTGGTATGAACGTAGCCGCACAAGCGTTACAGGGTAATGGACTCATCTTTGATGTCTCACGCGACGTGAATGAGACAGCGGCAATTGTCTATGCCGCCAAGCAGAAAAAAGGTAAAAGCGGGGTCTTCATCGCTGGCGGCGGTTCGCCGAAGAACTTTATGTTGCAAACTGAACCACAGATCCAGGAAGTGCTCGGTCTCTCAGAAAAGGGACATGACTATTACATCCAAGTTACCGACGCACGACCAGATACTGGTGGTCTCTCCGGGGCAACCCCAAGTGAAGGAGTAACCTGGGGAAAGGTCGATCCGGAGGCACTCCCCGATACTGTCGTCTGCTACCTCGACTCAACCGTTGCGCTCCCACTGCTCACCGCTTATGCCATCGCCAACCGTGCGCCTCGTCCCCATAAGCGGTTATATGATCGGCGGGAAGAACTACTGGACGCGCTCGCGAAAGAATATCAAAAGCAGCTCAAGAAAAAGCGGTAGACTTCTTATCCGCATCTCTGGTTCTCCTCTGCGGAGATCTGTTTAGAAAAGGAGCTGATAGGGATATGCTCGTGGGGACGAGAGTGTGAACCGATTCATTCTAGTATGAAAACACCAACGACCTCTCTCTCTCTGGAAAAAGAGAAACTCGCCGCCCTTACAGCAGCCCGAGCCGCTGGGGCGATCATTCGTTCTCTCTATACTGCGCAATACACAGTTGATTACAAAGGAAAGGATAGTCCGGTCACGGTTGCCGACCGAAACGCCAACCAAAAGATTCACGAACTTCTTCAAGGTGAATTCCCCCAGTATGGATGGCTCTCAGAGGAAACGGTAGATTCTCCAGCGCGACTTTCTTATCAGCGGGTCTGGGTAGTCGACCCGCTTGACGGCACGAAGGAGTTCATTGAGAAAATCCCCGAATTTGCCATCTCAATCGCCCTCGTCGAAGAAGGCGCGCCCATCCTTGGTGTAGTGTACAATCCGCTCCAGGACCAACTGCTCTGGGCCGTACGCGGTCAAGGGGCTTGGCTGGGAAATCGCCGTTTATGTGTTTCATCAACGACGCAGCTTGCCGATGCCACCATTCTCTCAAGTCGTTCAGAAACCAAGCGCGGCGAGTGGGCAGAATTCGAGTCGCTTTTTCATACCCGACCGATGGGGAGTATCGCTTACAAGCTCGCGATCATCGCTCTGGCCGAGGCCGATGCAACTTTCACGCTTGTACCAAAAAATGAATGGGACATCTGTGCCGGCGCCTTGCTGGTGGAAGAAGCTGGAGGCAAAGTGACCCACCTCAATGGGCAGCCTGTTCTCTTTAATCAGCCCCGGACGTTGCTTCAAGGGTTGGTCTCTAGCAATAGTTCTCTCCATGCTCAGCTTCTTACTCTTATTGCTTCACGACTGCTCAAAGACACATCAGCAGGCCCAACCAAGAGTACCTGATCTGTGACTGACTCGCTCACTGTTCGCAGGGCACTCAGACTTTCGATTTGGGACGGTATCTTTGCTAACCTCTATGCCAACCTCACTGGTGGTGTTTTTCTGGTTGGCTACGCTCTTGCCCTCAGAGCCAGCGAAGTTCAAGTCGGACTGCTCGCGGCCTTTCCTTTAGTCGCTAACGTTGCCCAGGTATTCTCGACCTACCTGATTGAACTGAGTGGACGGCGCCGTCCACTCGCATTGTGGGGAGGCGCATGTGCACGGCTGATTTGGCTCTTGCTTATCGCAGCATCTCTCTATCTCTCGTCGCGGCGGTCGCTTCTTTACCTCAGCATGTGGATCATCGCCTTGTCGCAGATCGGCACGGCCATCAACAACCTCGCGTGGATGTCATGGATGGCCGATCTCGTGCATGAGGAAAGGCGAGGGCGCTACTTTGGCTCACGCAATGCCGCTCTCGCGGCCGCTGCACTGATCGCTACGTTAGCAGGTGGGCACTTCCTCGACGCCTGGAAGGCAAATCACCCTAGTGGTGAGATGGATGCTTTACGGGTGATCTTTTTGACGGGAGTCGGCTGTGGAATCGTTAGTTTATTGTTTCAGGCCCGTATTTACGAACCGCCGTTGCAGGAGGGAAGTGAAACGCAACCTTTTTGGCAACGGTTGCAGCTCCCTTTCCGCGATGCGAACTTTCGCGCGTTGCTCAATTTCACTATCGTCTGGAACTTTGCCGTGTACTTCACCGCACCATTTTTTGCCGTGTATATGCTGAAGTCGCTAAAATTGAGCTACAGTACAGTGACAACGTATGCCGTCGTGTCCAGCGTCGCCGACCTCGCCAGTGTACATCTTTGGGGCCGCCTCTCCGACCGTGAGACAAACAAACCCATTCTTTTATTGGCCAGTTTCTTTGCGGCTCTTATCCCTTACGGGTGGCTTTTCACTGATAGAGATAGTTGGATGCTCATGGGCTTATTACATTTACAAGGAGGATTGTTCTGGGCGGGCATTCGCTTATGTACTGGCAACCTCGTCCTTAAGATTGCCCCGCCTACCGACCGTTCAATCTATTTTTCTACCTTCAATGCGGTGGCCGGTCTCATGGCGGTCATTGCTCCAATCCTTGGTGGTTTTGCCCTCAAGCATTTGCCAGCGTTGCTACGCTCCTTCGAGCTTTCTTGGAGCCCGTTTCTCATTCTCTTTTTCGTCTCTTCGACACTGCGTCTGACGGCGCTCCCTCTCCTGATCAAGGTTCGAGAACCACAAGAACGAAGCGTCTGGCAAGCTGTACGAATCATTCGCAACGTAAGGGCATTTACCACGACAATGGGGTTTAATCCCGTGTATCACTTTTGGTTGCGAGGGAAACGGGAGTCTGCAAGCCAAGCGGAAACACAATCCCAAGTCGCGTCGTCTCAACCATCCGCTCGCAATCCCTCTCAAGACCCCAATTAGGACAACTGCACCTCTCACTAAAACTGCGGCAGTATCCTTCTCCCTCTTTAAAGAAAATTGCTTTCTGACAGGTGCACGGCCGCGTTCTCACGGCTAAGAAGAGCCACCTTGGCGGTGGTAAAGTAACCTGAGGAAAAAGGCAACGCGGCTCTGTAACATGCCTCGACTGTATAAAATCACCGTGGTACGATAGGTGTCTGTAAAAAAATTTTGGTGTAACCAGTGGCACAACTCCTTACTCTCTTTCGCCGACCTCCGAAGCCGCGCTGCCCCTCGTGCCACAAATGGAATCGTGTGTATCTAACCGGCGGTTCATTCCTCTCGCAGTGTGTCCATTGTGGCGCAACGCTTGAACGTCAGCGTCCGATCGTCTTATGGGGACTTCTCGCTGTTCTTGGGGTGAGCGTGCTGGCATTGGCTGCCGCGATTCCGCTTCTGAATCGCTAAGGACCATATGACCCAAGGTGTCCAACTCGCACAGATCGAGCGTATTTTCGAAATTCTCGACCGTCTCGAGATTTCACGAGAAGCGGTCGTCATTCCGCTCCGACCGCAGGGAGAAGGAAGCGTCCGCACGCTGCAGAATGGAAAACTCGAGATTATCGTCCCGGCGGAGACGCCTTTTGAGCAGTGGTATGCCTCCCTCGAAGGCACCATTAAGCAACTCTACGCCCCTTAAGAATTTCCAGCTGGTTTTCTTTCTCCTGCTCGTGCTGGCCTTTATGATCCAAGGCTGGGGCGACCGGGCAGGCTTCTTCAGTCATCCTGCCCGTACTGGGCTCCTCGCTGTTTTCGCCTTCAGTGTCCTTGTCTTGCTGTTCGTTCCACTCGATCTGCTCGTTGGTGGCGGCCGTAAAGAAATCCCGCGCCAACGGTGGGTGACTTTTCTCGCCATCGGCGCAATGGGAGGACTCTGCTGGTATCTGCCGTATGCAGATCGACGAAACCTGCTGGTGTGGCCAGAAAATGACGCCCTGCGTTATCTCGGTTTGCTCGCAACGGCGCTGGGCATGAGTATGCGCGTCGCCGGAATGGCGCAATTGGGCAACCTTTTCAGTGGTTTCGTTGTGGTTCAAGCAGAACACCGCCTGATTACGACGGGATGTTACTGCTGGATTCGTCATCCGATCTACACAGGTTCGTTGCTGGCCTTCGCTGGCTTTCTCCTGGTCTTTCGTAGCCAAATTATTTTGGTGGCGTTGCCGCTCTATTTTATGGGAACGCTCTGGCGCATTGCTGACGAAGAGCGGCTCTTTACTGAGGCATTCGGTGAAGAGTACAAGCAGTATAAAGCGCGGACGTGGAAGTTACTCCCATTTATTTATTAAAGGGTACCTCGCAAATAAAAGAACAAGGGCCAGTGATTGCGCTTACAAAGTCTCGGTCGCTGGCGGCGGCGACGGTGGTGGTGGCGCAAGTTCACCGGCATCAAGCGGGACGCTTCTGTCCACTGGCTCTTCCCCAGTGATTTCTGCCCGGTCGATCACAAACGGTTTTCCTCTCCCGGTCGAGTTCTGTACGTAGATATCATAGGCTCCTGCATCGAGGGCGAACCGATGTTCAGCACTCGGTACACTACGAGCAACTTCTTTCTGTGTTCCTGCTTGATAAATGATGACTTCGGTTGCGGTGCTCACGTCCTTGCCATTCAGTAGGGGATGGACACGCAGCTCACCGCGCACGCGTTCTTTCACCTCAAGGCGAGCAAGTGAATTACCCTGCAGTTGGACTTTACGCCACCATTGCGCTTGTGGCGGGATCGCAACTTTGACATCAACCATCCCAGGATACATAAAGATCGTCTCACCGCTGAGGAAATCGCCTAATTTCTGTCCAGATACGGCATCGTAGATCTCAACCCCAAGCCCCAGCTCCCGTCCTCTTTTATCAATAGCACTCACCTGCAGCCCAGCGACCTCGTTGATGATGACCGTGCTCGTCCGACCAGCTTTGATTAACACTTTGTCGCGAGTGACCTTGCCACCGAGGACGTCCAATTCGAGGCGATAGAGCCCGGGCGGTAAACTTACAGGTTTCCCGAGTTTAACCGTCGCGATTGGTGTCTGAGTATTTTCTTTATACAGGTGCGCCTGCGAGTCGCTTTGATTTCCAGCGTCCCCTAAAGCTTCGACCACTAGAGAGCCCTGTGCTGTCTCTTGCGCTTGCGCACTTGCACAGCGCAGCATGAGAAACCCGAAGACAAGCATGACGAACCAGGTACGTGGGGTCAAACGAGCAGCCACATTCATCACCTTTCCAGGGGCAAGTCTTCACGATTTCCCCATTCGCCCCAGGATGCATCGTAGTTGCGGATCTTATCGAAGCCAAGAAGTCGCAGAGTGAAGAGTCCGTGCGCCGCACGGATCCCACCCTGTCAATATGTGATCACTTCACGCTCCGGCACGACTCCAGCTTTCTGGAACATCGCGTGTAATTCAGCCGCAGGTTTGAATTCCTTGGTTTTGCTATCTATGTAGTTGAGCCACTCAAGATGCACCGCGCTCGGAACGCGGCCACCCCGCTTGGTGCCACGAGCATTGGCGCCAGTCCACTCCTCATCCGAGCGAACATCAAGCAACAAACGATCTGAGCGTCCAATCGAATCGCGCACGTAATCCCAACGCGCCATTAAGTCTTCACGCACGTGGGGCATGAACGTCACCTTTGCAGGCCGAGGCAGAGCATTGGAGATCGGCCGGCCTTCGGTTAACCACTTGTCCCACCCACCATTCAGGACTTTGACCTGGGTATGGCCGTAATAATTCAACGCCCACCAAAAGCGAGCCGCATACAGGCTGCTGAACCCATCATAGGCAACGACCAGCGTCTCATCACCAATACCGAGGGCTCCCATGGTCTCGGCGAATTTCTCCGGCCCCATGATATGGAGCGCCCCTTCCTCTTCTTTGAGATAATGATGCCCGCGAAAGGTAATCGCCCCAGGGATATGCGCACGCCGGTAAGCATCGCGATTGTCACAATCAACGATACAAAGGTTCGCATCCTGCAGGTGAGCAGCTAACCATTCAGTCGTCGCGAGCATCTCTGGCCGGGTATACCCTTGGTCTGCCATAAAAGGTCTCCTTTCATGGGGGAAAGTAGCTGAAGCGCGATTCCTTATTCTCTGGTCACGACTTTAGTCGTCGCGATCCTCGCTCGCAAGAGCACGGGTAATATGTTCCCCTCCCCTTTCTTCATCCCCTAACCCCTTGCTTTCTCATCGCCCCTGATAATGTGGTGTTCGACGTTCACGAAAAGCGCGGATAGCCTCTGTGAAATCGTGCGAGCGCAAGCAGACGGCTTGATTTTCCGCTTCGATACGGAGCCCATCGCGGGTCGGAAGAGTGAGGCTTGCTATCACTGCCCGTTTAGCTCCCCGCACAGCAAGCGGCGGTTGCGCAGCGATGCGTTCGGCTAACGTTGTCACTGTCTGTTCAAGAAGGGCATCCTCGACCAGCTGCTCAGCCAGTCCGATCTGCAACGCTTCCTCGGCTTCAATCTGTCGCGCCGTAAAGATCAGCTCTTTGGCCTTCCCCACACCAACCAGCCGAGGTAGTCGCTGGGTACCACCGAGGTCAGGCAACAAGCCATAGCGATGCTCAAATAAGCCGAGTTGTGAACCCTGCGCAATCACGCGAATGTCGCATGCGAGTGCGAGTTGCAGCCCTGCCCCTAAAGCATGGCCACGGACAGCCGCAATCGTGGGATACGGTGCTTCCTCTAGCCAGTTGAACGCTTCCTGCGTCTGCAGGATAGCGGAGACGAGTCGATCCTCTCCCTGAGCCGAACTCGGAGCCGGCGCTTCTGCAGCACCTCCGAGGAGGCCACCAGCAAATTGCGAAGTATCAATACCAGTAGAGAAAGATCTTCCCTCTCCAATCACTACCATAACCCGCAGCGAGGAGTCATCTCGCAACCGCTGACCGAGTTCTCGCAGTTCATCCCACATCTGTTGCGTCATCGCATTCAATTTCTGCGGGCGGTTAAGCCATAGCCAGCCGACATGTCCAAGCTGCTCATAGCGTAATGTTTCCATAAGGGCGCCTCCCAGCTCGTGTGCTTCCTCAGAGCTTACCCGTTCAGAACCTGAGAAAATACCCCGCTGGCAAGCAGACTGAAAAGTCTTTGTTGACGGGACGGGAGCGAGAGAGATAGGCTATCCACGAGGAGCAGATATGTTGCAATCACTCAGTGCCAGTGCGCAAAAAGTGCAAAACGCGCTCTTGGCCTTGGGCTTTTCGTGCCAAGTCCTGGAGTTACCGCAAACGACGCGAAGCGCCGCCGAAGCGGCTCAGGCTATTGGTTGCCGAGTAGAGCAAATTGCCAAATCCCTTGTTTTCAAAGGACAACGAACGGGCACGCCCATTCTGGTCATCGCTAGTGGTCCGAATCGAGTGAAAGAAAAAGTGGTGGGCGAATTGATCGGTGATGCTCTGGGGAAAGCCGATGCTGACTTCGTCCGTGAGCAGACTGGGTTTGTGATTGGCGGCGTCCCGCCTATTGGGCACCAAGAAAAACTCGCCGTCTTTATTGATGAAGATCTGTTACAATACGAGGAAATCTGGGCTGCGGCCGGGACTCCTAACGCCGTCTTTAAACTTACCCCTGCCGATCTCGTTACTATGACCGGCGGGAAAGTGATTCGCGTCACTTGAAAGGAGCACCATGAGAGTTCCTGCGTTTTTCCTCCTGTTGACTCTCTGCGGTTTCCCTCTTTCGGTCTATGGCGGAACTCTGCGCGAGATTGAACTGACCGACGGGAGTGTCATCCGCGCAGAAGTCGTATCCATGAATGGGCAGACCTACCGCCTCCGTTCGGAAACCCTGGGAGAAGTGGAAATTCCCGAATCCCGCGTGAGAGCCATTCGTACTTTGGCAACGCCGATACCGTCCCAGCCAAGCAGTGCAGTAACACCCGCGAATGAGCCGCATCCAGCTGGTGCCCCCTCGGTGCTCACTTCTACATCGGCGGTCGATGATCTGCAGCAAGCCTTCTCTCAAGATCCAGCCGCACTTAATGAAATTCTCTCCCTTCAGGATGATCCACTGATGAAGAGTATTCTGCGTGATGAGAGGACCATGCAGGCGGTCCAGTCAGGAGACCTCGGTACGTTACTGAGCGACCCCAAAATCAGAGCGCTGATGAATCATCCGACGGTCCAAGGTCTTACTGGCAAGTACGGGCACTAATTGGCAAGGTTGGTTATTCATGCCGTGCTGGGCTGAACCCTATCCCCTAAGAAAGGGCAAGCCCATAGATTACTTGTTCACGCCTATTGCTCAGCATCTTGCGCGTAAGGTGTAATAATTTCTCGTGCGAACTCGACGATACTCTCTTCCACATACCCCCAGGGTGGGGAAATCACAAACTGCGTTAAACCAACAGCGTCAAGCCGTTTGAGACGGGCAATAATCTCCTCTCGCGTGCCAGTCAAACTCATGGCCTGAATGGCGGCCGGTGTAATAAATTCTTCTTCTCCAGGATGAAGAAAGCGAGAATGGGTTGCATGAATCTCTTTCCAGCGCTGGTCTAAATACGCACAGTACGCAGGAGTAAGAAATGGTTGCAAATAGGCCGGCGCGGGCTTTCCTTGCTTCATGGCTTCGTAGCCATAATGCAAAGCGACGGCGATACGTGGCCCGACCCGTGCCAGCACGCGCGGGGAATTGCGTGCTTCACCGGGGTGAAGTATGCACGAGACGCCAATGGTCACAACTGGAAAGCTGGTTTGTAGTTTTCGCTTTGGAGCAGCGGTCGTGAGTGCCGCCTTGAGTACCTCCGGAGAAAGTATACTAATGGTGATGAGACCATCGCCAAGCTCACCCGCCAAAGTGAGCGCCCTCGGATAAGAGGCGGCAACATAGATCGGAATGGACTCGTGGACATTGATATAGCCGTGCGCGAGGTCCAAAAAACGGATACGGTTTTGTCGCCCTCGGTCTCGATACTCGACTTCTTCCCCACGCAGCAACCCTCGACATACCTCGATAGTGTGGCGGAAGGTTTCGAGACGCACGGGTGCCATCCCCATCGCGCGCCAGGCGGTATGGCCAGTGCCTAATCCTAAAATCACCCGACCAGGGGCAAGCTGGTTAATCGTCGCAATAGAATGGGCAATCACTGGCGCAATCCGTGTCCCGGCGATGGCGACCGCAGTCCCTAATTGAATTGTCTTTGTATGTTCGGCGGCTAACGCCATGCAGGAGTAGACATCCGAGGCGAGCATTTGTGTATCGACAAACCAAGCATTGGTGAAACCCATTTGTTCGGCCAGTAACGCGTGTTTCCAGCTATTGACAATGTGCGATTGGAAGCTAACCCCAAAGTTCATAATTCCTCGCTACCGCTTTTCGTTTGCTCACTGTGTTCGTCCCCTGGCATCTAGGCTCTGTCCGTGAGCCACAGGCTCTACACCATCAGCCGCAATCATCTCGGTTCCAACGGCATTCCGTCCCGTTTTCTCACATCGTTCAAGTAGGCAAGGATACCTTCTTCAACCGTATACTGCGGAGTGAAATCTAGCTCCGTGCGTAACCGATCCGTCTTGACCAGCGAAGTCATAGCGAATGGTTTATCACTAACCGAGATTTTCCCATTGGGGAGGATTTCCCTCAGGTAGACAGTAATCTCACCAGTTTTGCGGCATTTACCGCTCATATTGAAAATACGATGCTGCACGTGTTTCGCCCGGTAAGCGCGGAGAAACACCTCGGCGGCATCACGTACATACATCCAGTCCGATACCTGATCGTCGGGTGGCATCACAATTGGTTTTCCTAAAAGCGCAAGTTCCGGCAGTACCATGAAATGATCAGACTCAGCGCCACGGCGTTGCCCGCGCCCGATGCCGAACACTGAAGTTGGGCGAATACCGATCGGATCAAGTCCATAGGCCTGCGCATAATAGCTGGCGATGTGCTCATTGAACAATTTACAAGCTCCATACACCGTGTCTGGTGCCGGCGGGTCGTCCTCGCTCAGCTCCCGACCGGTGAGAGTCGCTCGCATAGGATAGACCGCGACAGAACTCATATAAACGACACGGGTGATGCCAGTGAGCCGGGCTGCCTCAAAGATATTGGTCGTGCCAATGCAGTTCACTTTGATCGACGGCAAAGGATTGCGCATCCCACCAGTGCCAAGCAGATAGGCTAAGTGAATGAGTCCATCGATCTTGTACTTCTTAATAGTGTCGATGAGGGCTGTAACTTCGAGGACATCGCCGGGCACGATTTTTACCTGAGCCGCAACGTCGGCAATTGCCGCCAAGTTTGGCATGGCATCGAGCAAAACGAGATCTTTTTCGCCCGCCTGTAGTAAATGGCGCGTCAAATGCCGACCCAGGAAGCCGGTTCCACCAGTAATTAAGATTGCCATAGGTACCCCTTTCCTCTCGTTCCTTACCATAGAGGGATTTGCGTTAACAGAAGCCAACCGTATTAGACGAACGTGTCGCTCGTCTCTCGACTTGCCCTTTTCTTATGGAACAGGCATGGAGAATCTCATGGTCATCATCCTTATGGGGGTTTCCGGCTCCGGCAAGACAACCATTGGGCAACTGCTGGCCAAAGATCTAGGCTGGCAATTTTATGATGGGGACGACGTTCACCCCCAGGCCAACATTGACAAGATGCGTCGCGGTATCGCACTGACTGATGATGATCGTGATTCCTGGCTCGCCGCGCTTCGACACCTCATCGATGATCTTCTCCGCAAAAACCAGTCTGCCATCATCGCCTGTTCCGCACTCAAGCAAGCCTACCGTGACCGCCTCCAGAGCAGTAAGGAGGTTCGCTTTGTTTACCTCAAAGGTGATTTTGCCTTCATTCGCAAACGCCTGCAGCAACGTCAGGGGCATTTTATGAACCCTAATCTTCTTGCTAGTCAGTTTGCGACACTTGAGGAACCGGTTGGCATGTTCACCGTTGATATCGCACAGTCTCCCGCAGCCATTGTCCGCTCTATCAAGCAGGGACTAAGACTTTGATGATTGAGTTAAGAAACCCCTTAGAATTCCGATAGGGTCCTTGCTGAACGAGATCATCAGGAAGGACTGAGTATGAGCCCCAACCCCTTGTACCACCTGACAGTTGAAGGCACAGACATCATCGTCCGCCTCAAGGGAGACATGATTGATCGAGGAAAATTAGTGAGACTTCTCGATTCGCTTGAGCGTGAGGCGATCCGAGAGCACTGCATGCAGAGAGAAAAATCCAGTTCTACCATAGCCCCGCGATGGACCTTCAACCAACGAGGATAAAGCAACCCCTCCGTGAATGGCGTTGCTTTTCGCACGTACTTACGACTTCTCTTACCCTCGACTCTCTTTACCCATTATTCGTCGTCTGACAGCCGATAAAAGAAATTCGTTCACCCGGCAGAGATACTTGGCTGAGGCGCTTCCACGGCTGTCCGCGCCTGAATGAAATCCACTGCTCGCACCGGCACGAAGAATGCCAACACGCAGGCTCCTAGCAAACAACCAGCGGCTGCAGTGTAAAACGGCAGTGACCAGTCACCCGTTTTGTACACCAGAAAACCCGCAATCATCGGGCTAAAAAAACCGCCGAAGTTGCCACCAAAATTCATGATGCTGGCAATCGATCCGGCCAAACGCGTGTTCATCTCAATGGGAATACTCCAGAACGCGACGAGTCCCACCGTCGTCAACAATTGAAACAAGGCAAATGCGAAGACCGCAGACGTGGGCGAAGAAATTGTCGCCGCCAAAGCCAAAAAAGGCGCCGAACACGCAATCGCTATTGCCGGGACTCCTTTCCTCGCCCATGTCGTATTCACTCCCTGTTTTGTCAGCCAGTCAGAGAGGACCCCACCGCCAAGAACACCAATCAATCCTCCGGTCATCGGCAACATCCCCACCCAGCCCATTTGCTGAATAGTAAAATGGCGGGCTTGGACCAGATACGTCGGAAGCCACGCAATGACCATCGTCAGCCCATACGCCCAGAAGAAGTACGCGACCGCCAATGCCACGACTGACGGGGTTTTTACGAGCGCACTAATCGGTACTCGCGTTCTTTCGGGTTTCGCTTCTGCTTGGACTTCTGGCGCGTCTGGAGGATGATCCGCGCCCTTCCACAACCACAAAGCGATCCACAGAAATCCAACTAAGGCATTAACATAAAAAACCGCCCGCCAAGAGGACTTGGTCACAATCCAGGTCGAGATCGGGTACGCGATGAGCTGACCGGCATAGATGCCTGAAAGGCTGATCATCTGCGCAATACCAAGCTCACGCCTCGGCACCCAACGTGAATTGATCACGGTAGCAGCGGGCAGGCTGACAGCTTCAAACATTCCTACGAGAAAGCGTAACCCTAACATCAGAAAAAATGAGAAACGCCCCAAAGGGGTCAAAAGTGTGAAAAACGACCACCCCAGGCAGGCACAGGCAAGGAGAAGCTTTGGACTCTTGGTATCAGCTAAAAGTCCGCTGGGAATCATAAACAGCGCATAACCGCAGACAAAAGCCGAAAAGACCACACCGAACCATTCCGTATCCCAACCTAGTTCGGGCATGATCACCGGCGCGGTGATCGAGATGTTAACGCGGTCGATATAGTTCACCAGCGAAAGAAGAAAGAGGAGGAAAAGGATCGTATAGCGCGGAGGCCAGGACATGACAGAGTATCCTTCTGTGAGCAAGCAGTCAGCGGAAGAGGGCTAGGGATTGGGGTTGGGGTTTAGAGACTGGTGTTCTGGTAATCTGTCACGCTCGTAGGGGCGACCGGCCGGTCGCCCCTACAACGGTATAACCTTAATCCCCAACCCTCGACCCTACTCAAATCACTTCTTCCTCCTTCAGCTTAGCTACGTCCTCCCAAGAGTATCCGAGAGAGTCAAGCAAAACCTGTTCGGTGTGCTCACCAAACTCTGGCGCTGGAGCTTTGGGGTCGGCGGGTGTTTTACTCAGGATAAGAGGCGAGCCGACCACTTTGATCGGCCCCCACGCCGGATGGGCGTAGTCCACAACGTAATCGTTGGCAATCATCTGCGAGTCTTCTGGCAAGTCGTTCACACTGTTGACGATCGTATAAATGAAATCTCCGCCCGCTTTCAGGATACGCATCCATTCATCACGAGGTTTGGAGGCAAAAATCTTATCAAGAATGGCGATGAGTTCCTGACAATTCTTTCCTCTTACCTTCATCGTGGCAAAGCGCGAGTCCTTCTCCAGCTCTTGAATGCCAAGAGCCTTGCAGAACTCTGGCCAATAGCGATCAGCTTGAGGCATAGCCAGACAGATCCACTTGCCGTCTTGGCACTGATAGTGATTCCATAAAGGATTGACCACTGTAGTGCGATGAAATCGTTTGAATTCCTTGCCCAGTGTGAGCCGGCAGGCCAGATTCAATCCTTGCAGCGCCATCATACTGCCTAAATGGGAGGTATCGACTTCTTGCCCGATGCCGAGTCGCTCGCGTACCAACAGAGCCACGACGATCCCGTGCGCCAGCATAATCGCCCCCATCTGGTCAGCGATACCACCGGTGATATTCTGCGGATGCATATCCGGCTCGCCAACCGCGGTCATAATGCCCGAGCGAGCAAGTCCCATGTAATCGAAAGAGGGCTCGCCTGAATCCGGCCCCTTGGGTCCATAGCCGGTCGCACTGGCATAGATCAGCTTGGGGTTATAGCGAGAGAGCGTCTGGTAATCTAACCCGAGCTTGGCCGCGACCCCTTTGCGAAAGTTCTGTACGAACACATCGGATTTCTCCACCAGTCGGTAAAGAATGGCTTTCCCCTGTGGTTTCTTAAGATCCAGCGCGATACTTTTTTTATGGCGATTGTTCGCTTCAAAGTAATAATTACGCTTCCCCTCCCCACCAGTTGCGGTCCCACCAATACTCATCACCCCGCGGCCAGGGTCTCCGCCAACTCGTTCTTCGATTTTTATCACTTCTGCGCCGAGATCACCCAGCATCATCGTCGCTACTGGTCCTTGTTGCCAAATCGTCCAATCGAGAATGCGAATCCCTTCGAGTGGCCTGGCCATAGGTTATCCCTCCTTTGTTCGTATGGTCGAAACGGTCGGACTCTAGCACAAGCGGGACAAAGAAAAAAAGCTTGATCGATATAATAACAAGGGTGGTCGCGAGTCTTGCAATAGCACCTGGCATCCAGAGATTAGAATTCCTCTCTCCAGAGGGTGTTGAGAAGTCAGGAACGCTAGTCATTGCGAGCGCAGCGAAACAATCTTTGCCCGAAAAAGAGATTGCTTTGTCGCTTCTTGCTCTTCGCAATAATAGTTTCTTTCGTGCGCATGGCGCACACTACGAGGGACAGGCAAAGCACGGAAGCCAATCTTCTTTTACTAGATCACTTGCTTGGCAATCCAAAAAAATGGATAAGCCCTTTAGTATTGTGAGGAGAGACATAAGGACGGTTTCTGGGAAAGCGATCGGAGCGAAAAGGGGAAGCAAATACATCTCATGGAGGGGTACTACGATGAGAGTTGCATTCATGCGAGTGACCACGGCGACGTGCGGCGTTATAGTCTTGCTGATCTTGTCCAGCGCCATCGGCCAACAAATTCCTCTAACTCCGGAACAAGAAAAGATGGCGATAAACCCAAACTTCCCCGACCCGACACAAGTCCACGTCATCTCGCCAGTGTCAACGAATTTATTGGCTTTTCCTGAGGCTTGTCCTGCGGGCTTCGAGGAAGTAGCAGAAGGACCAGATCCTGCTGAGGAAAAGCGTCTCAAAGCGCAAGGCGCTAGCCGAGTGGTTGTCTGCGAAGAAACGATAGAAACGCTTACCGCGCGCGAGGCCGAACGTGCAAAGTCACAACCTCCACCTGCTCCGGACTTCGAAGCGCGGGGGTTCTCCTCGGACACGCCGGTAGAAACTCCGTCGGGGCGAGCACCCCTCCCTCCTTTCCCGGACCTCCCCCCTGGGTACTTCACTGGCCCCTCGTGTCCACCAGATTTTGAAGAGGTGCCTGGAGGGGCGGAGCAATATGGTATCAAGCCAGCACAGCTCGAAGGTTTCGAGCCAGTTCCGATCCGGGTCTGTCGAGAGAAGACGAAGGCAAGCAAGTAGGGGCAAGCAACCCAAGCGAGGAGAAAAAAAGGAGAGAAACTAGGTATGCAACCTTAGCTTTCATCTTCTTCTTTGTATGGGTCAATCCGGCATTCGCGCTCTACTTTCGTAATCAGGTGAATGGGTCAGATAACAATGTCTGGAAGGTCGACAGAGATCAGAATTCTATCGTAACGGTCTACAGAAATGATGTGACTTTTGGTGTCCCGCAGCCTGGCGGAGGAGCCTCCTCGACACCAGCAATGGGCCGATTTGGTAATACTCTCTACCTCATTGCCAGGGCGATCAATAACAATGGGATCTTTTGTAACCGTTTCACGCCAGGAACCTCAGCCTAGACTGGCTGGGTATATTTGAACGGGCTCACGATAGACGCTCCAGCAGTGGCGAACGGTGCGGGTCGTCTTTGGGCTGCCGTACGCGGCACGGATAATCGGCTGTACTACAAAGATGTCACCAACTGTGATCAGACTCCATGGGCAGGCACCGGTTTTGTCATGAGCAATAACGCGCCGCAGATGATCGGAGACGACCAAAGCGTTCGTATTCATTTCCAAGACAATACCGGAGAGATTCGTGTGTACCAAATCCAACCCTTCGTGCCGCCAATGCGGCTGCGCTGGTTCGGCGATGACACCGATATGCATAGTACCGCATTCACTGGATTCAGCGGCCTAACTACTCCTGAAACTACTTTCGGATACGGCTTTGCTCGGCATTTTAACTTTCGGTTCGGGAGTGCTGCGGTGACAAACCCCGCTATGGGAACCTGTAACCTCCAGCCCCTCACCGACCTTCTGAGAACAGGGGATAGTACTTCTTCTCTCTGTTATGGCGGCGAAGCTGGAACCGGTGATTCCCTCATTAATCTGAGATTTTCTCCAGGAGGACAATCTACAACGTTTGGAAAATACTCCTGGCGTCAGTGTAATGTTGGTTATGGAGCCGATATCAGGACTTTCTGTGACAATGCACAGCCACTGTCTTTTTTCCCCGCTATGGCTGACACATAAGAGGTCAGACTACGCGCACGTGTTTTTATTCCCTCTGCTGTGCACACATCTGACGGAGCGAGTACGAGTGCCGTAGGGATTTCTATCCGCTTGGCCACCAATGTAATTCTAGCCGGGACGCAAGAGGCAAATGAAGTAGAGATGACTATGCTTCCCTTTCTCGATAATGCCGGAGCGCAGTGTATAACTGCCACCGGCCACGATGGAGAGGGAAGACATATCTTTACATTCACCCCTGCCTGTGTAGGAGCTACGAGCGTGATAGGCGGACAATCTCTATTCTATGACGTAAACCTGCGCAATTTCATTGCGACGAAATTCCAAGATCATTTTAGAGATACCTTCGGCAGACAGCACAATGACCTCTCCGGTTACGACCTCAGAAACTGGAGGCTTACTTGGAGAGGATCGTTCTTTCTCGACCGAAGAGGTGTTGATTCGTCCAGCGTCATCATGGACGACCTGTCCGTTGAAGTAAAATTCTAGAGCAGTAGCGCTGCAACTTCCGCTGCTAGCGCGCTAGTACATCGTCAAGCCCAAAAATTTATCGGGCCCTCAGCTCGGTAGGGGCGAAGCATTTGCGGCGGACTTGGTCGGCTGCTGCGCCGTCTGTGGGCCAATGCTTCGCCCCTACTCGAAGTCGGGCAGTAAAGGGACCTACTTCTGTAGGGTGCGCTCTCGTTGCCAGGTCCAGAAGCGATCCGCGCTTCTTTTCATCTGCTCGCCTAAGCGAATCAGCAGATCACCGTCACCGTAGAGAATGAACGTCGCCGTCGCGGCAACACCGATAAGAAAGCCAACCAGGAACATAACCAACCCTCCTTATGAGGCCATCGCTTTGATCGCTGCCACAATCTGGGGAATCGCGACTCCCGCTTTCTCTTGAATGATGAAATCAGAAACCCAATCAGTCAAGTCGGTGTGTTCCGGATTAATTTCGATCACCTGCGCGCCCGCTTCTTTGGCAACATGCGGAATATCCGCGGCCGGATAGACGACAGCCGAGGTGCCAATCACTAAGATGAGATCACAACTTTGGGCTTCTTCCTGCGAACGATACATCGCATGCACCGGGATCGGCTCGCCGAAGAAAACCCCGGCTGGCTTAAACACTCCCCTACAACTACAGTACGGTGGCAAGGTCTCCAGCGAAATCTCCTCCAATGGCAACGTCTTCTTGCAGCTCTGACAAACGACTTGGCGCATGTTCCCGTGGAACTCGATGACATCGCGGCTGCCAGCGTCTTGGTGTAGGTTGTCTACGTTCTGGGTAATAATGCAATGCAAGAACCCCATCTGTTCGAGTTGAGCAAGGCCATAGTGGCCGGGATTCGGGCGGGCAGTTTTAAGTTCGGTAAAGTCTCGCATCATCTGCCAGACTTTGCCTGGACTGCGTCGAAATGCTTCGATGGTCGCGTATTCCTCTGGGTCGTAGCGGTCCCACAGTCCACCTGGATCACGAAAGGTGGGGATGCCACTTTCAGCCGAAATGCCTGCGCCAGTGAGGGCAATTGTTTTGCGAGCAGTACGAATAACCTGAGCCGCACGTTGGATAAGCTCTTTCACTTACACGCCTCCGTTTCTCCGTCGAGGAACCCACGTACGGTTTCAAGGAAAGCCGCAGGATTGTCGAGAAAGACGTGGTGTCCAGCAGAAGGAATCTCCACTCCTCGCGCATATAGACAGCTCTGCACCATCTCGGCAAGTACCGCCGCCGAAAGATTTTGGCTCTCGTTCCCACGGAGAAGTAAAATTGGACAAGTGATCTGGGGAAGGAACTTACGCAGGTCGCGCGACTCGCGGGTCAAGGTCGCACGGTCGAACTTGAGTGTCAGGCCTCCGCTTTCAACCGGACGCACGCTACGCCGCGCGATAGAGTGAAGGAGTCCAGGAGCAGCTTTGGTTTCGGCAGGAAGCAAACGAAAGCGAGCCAACAACTCTGACTCATCACGGTAGACGGGTATCGGCAGATGCCGCAAGAGCCGCATGAAACGACTACCGCCAAGACGAGAGCCGATATCAACCACGATCAGTGCTTTGAGCTTCTCTGCTTGAGCCGTCGCGTAGGAAAGGGCAATAAAACCTCCCAAAGAATGTCCCAGAAGGATAAAGGAGGTAAGTCCTAAGGTAGCAACAAACGCCGCCAAATCAGCCACGTAGTCCTCAATTTCATAGGCCGGAGGCTGCATCCAATTGCTGTCACCGTGGCCGCGGAGATCAAGCGCCAATATCCGATAATCCTGTCCTAAAGCAGAAGCGATATGGTCCCACCAATGCGCATGTGCTGAACCCCCATGCAGTAAAATTAGCGAAGGGTTTGTCGGCTCTCCCCACTCAAGATAATGCAGCTTCACCCCACGGTTGCTGAAGAAGCGATCGTATGGGCCTCTTCTAGACGAGGCGCGAACTGCCTCTCTCGTCCCCTTACTATGTGCTGCCGTCATCTCCTCACTCGTACCGTAATGTCTCAATCGGATCGAGCCGCGACGCTTTATAGGACGGGTAGTAACCGAACACAACACCCACAATACCTGAGAACAGAAACGATCCAGCCACGGCAACCGGGGAGACAAGACTCGGCCGATGGGCAAAGCGGGCGACAAGATGAGCACTACCAACCCCAAGTGCAATTCCTAAAATCCCTCCAATCATACTCAGGATCATCGCTTCAACCAAGAACTGCAACAGGATATGGCGCGCTTTCGCTCCGTGCCATGCGCACGCCAATTTCGCGGGTTCGCTCAGTCACCGAGACTAACAGAATGTTCATAATGCCAATCCCATCAACGAGGAGCGCAATCGAAGCGAGCAGCAGCGTCATGGCCTTGCTCGCACCGGCCGAGGCGTCAGCAATCTCCTGTAATCTCCGCACGGTGAAATCCTCTTCTTTGTCAGCAAGAATATGATGCCGCGCCCGCCGCATTTTTCTGCAACAGCGTACGGATCATCACAAGGTCTACAGTGTTCATGCCCCAGAGGTCGAATGCCTGGCTAAAGGCAAAGTCCACAAGCACTATGAGTTTGGCTGTAAAGTGTGGGTTGTCACCACCTCGCGGCAGAGTTGGATTGTTGGGATCGCTGCCAAGCAGGACAATTCCTACGATAGGGCTATCCTGAAGCCCGCGCTCGCCCAGATGAAACGCCTCACCGGGGTCCAGCCTTAGGAAGCCTGTGTAGATAAGGGCTTTCGCGGCCAGCGGTATCAGCCCAAAGCCGTGCACATTTACATCTCAGGCCGCCGCCGATGTCGACCCGCCCGGCAAAGTCACCCCGCATTGCGGGCGTCGGAGATTGAGCGGCTTCGGCTGCCGTGCGCTTGATCATGTCATTGGCAGGGAGGTCCTTCAAAGGATTTTTATGCCATTCGTTCAAAAAGTCCTCGGCGGCGGAATCGGCGATCCCGCTGTGGTAAACGGACAGCACAGTCAGAAGCAAGAGAACGAGCACTGAGGAAAATAACTTTTTGTGCATTTTACCGCCCTTCCTGTTAGTGTGAGGAGATCTGAATGCACCAGCAGCGACGGGTGACTTTTTTCTCCAGTGCCAGTTCATAGCCGGGTGTAACTGCACCAAGATTGTGCGTTTTGCTTTAGCTCTTGGGAGGACTGGCAACGAACGTCCCATTCTCGACATCGGAGAATGCACTCATAGTGAGGCTCGCCACTTTCCCGTCGTTGCCGAACGCAAAGCGGGCGAAGTCAGACTCTCCCACAAACGCGTCCATCTCCGGCTGCGACGCGATGAAGGTGTCGTGGTCCCAGTGGACGAGGGCCATCTTCGTCTTGCCAGGACCCATCGTCAGCCACAGCTTCTGCCCGTCGGTCTCCACTTTCACATCGCCATAGACCGGGTTGATGAACGCCCCGGTGTAGCGCGCCAACGGCTGCGCGGGGGAAGCGTTGGCGGGAGGCTGGGCAAAGGGCACCCGCGCGGTTTTCTGCAGCTCGAGCCATGACTCCCGGAACACGGCACTCCAATCCGTCGGCGGGTTGCGGAAGAAGAGGTCGTAAAACTTCCACATCACCGCCTCGGCCAGGGACGCCCCGCCCAGATTGGTCAGGATGACGATGCCGGTATGGGCGTTCGGGATCAAGCCAATGGCGGCATGCATGAAGTTGTTATCCCCGTTGTGCCAGATGAGGGGCTGCGGCTGAGCCGCCGTCTGCATCCAGCCAGCACAGTAGAAGTTCTGATAGCGGACTAGCGGAGTCTTGGCCAGCGGCCCCGTGGACGGGAGCCGCACGATGGTTTGGGGCGACATCACCACGTCGAGGTTCTCCGTGCTCACGATCTTCTTCCCCGCGAAAGTGCCATGGCCGAGCAACATGCGCGCCCACTGCGCCATATCCAGGACAGTGGAATTGATCCCGCCTGCCGGCCCGTAGGTATATGCCCAGGCGAGTTGCGGGGCGTCCTTTGCAAAGGCCGTCACCGTGCCGTTGACGAGCTTGTGCGGAGAGGCCACGTTGGCCGCCGCCTGGAAAGCGTTTTGACTTGACGAACTGGACGCCATATCTAGTGGTGCGAAAATCCTCTTGTCGAGATTCTCTGCCCAGGTCAGGCCGCTACTCTGGCGCACCAAGTCGGCGGCCACCAGAAACAGATTGTTCACGTAGGCGAACTCGCTGCGAAAGCTGCTCACCGGCTTCAGGAGCTTGATCTTCGAGACGATGTAATCAGCCGGGAAGCCGAGTATGGCCATTCCGTCCCCGGCATAGGCTGCCATGCCGCTGTGCTGCGCCATCAAGTCGCGCACCTGAAACTCGCGGGTTACCCACGGGTCATACATGGCGAATCCGGGGAGGTGATCCATTACGCGGTCCGTCCATTTCACCTTGCCAGCATCGACCTGCATGGCTACCAGCGCCGCGGTGAAGGCTTTCGAGGTTGACCCGATTTGAAACACGGTGTGAGGGTCCACCGGGTCGGGACCTCTCACGCGTTTCACGCCGAAGCCTTTCGCATAAATCACCTGGTCGTCCCTCACTACGGCGATGGCCATGCCCGGCACGCCCCACTGCTGCCGGGCAGCTTCAGCGTAGACTTCTAACTGAGAGAGGACCTCACGCTCCTGCTCCGGCGGCTGGGCTCGCAGGCCACCGCTCAGCACGCCCAAACACAAAGTCATCGTCACGGTGAGTGCTAGTTGTAGGATTCCGTGTCGAGATATGATCATGGTCATTGCCCTCTTTATTTAGCTTAGCGATGGTTCACTCTTGGCCCGACGCTATACACATCCATTGCGGTTAGTAGCCAACCACAGAAGTCCTCGAAGCTGTCAGCGTTAGAAAAACCAGCGCGAGTAATAACAACTTTCTGCTCATTGCGCGGCGGGTGTCGGATGCACGACGTCGGCCAGCGCCTTGAAGATCTCCGTCGCGACATTGACCGGCTGAGAGGAGTTAACCGCTACGGCGATGACTGCTCTGGTCTGCGGATCGTAGAACGTCGCGGCCTGGTAACCGAGGGCTTCACCGGTGTGGCCCCACCAGCCTTTCAACTGTCCAATGCCGAGACCGTAATTGTCGTACTCGGGACCGTTGGTCGCGGGCCGCGAGTGCTGCAAGCGGATCTGCTGGAGGTCCCGACCGATGAATCGGCCAGTCCCGAGGGCTCTCCCCCACCGGCGGAGGTCGTCGAGTGTGGACACTATCCCACCTGCCGCGCCGAGGGCGGAGAGGTTCACGAGCGGGAGTTCTTCGAGGTTTCCTGTCACGGGATCCACTTCATAGGGCGCGGGGTGAGGGTCGGGAATAGCCGTATCGTCGGGATATGACGTCTCCACGAGCCCGAGTGGATTGAAGATGCGTTTTTGATACGTCCGCGCGAGGGGCCTTTTGGTAACCGCCTCCACAACCATACCAAGGAGAATAGTGTTCGTATTGCTGTAGTCGTACTGTGCCCCTGGGACAAACACCGGCGACTCGGGGATGGCGAAGTCGACGATCTCACGGGGGATCCAATGCCTGTCGAGATCTGCGATAAATGCCGATAGGAAGGCGTCGACTTCAGTGTAATTCTTTACCCCGCTCTCCATCGCCGCCAATTGCGTGAGCGTGACCGTGTCACCGTTCGGGATACCCGGAACGTATTTATTGATCGGATCGTCCAGGGAAAGCTTCCCAGCGCGCACGAGCTGGAGAATCAACGTCACGGTGAACGACTTAGTAACGCTACGAATCGGGAAGTGGTCGTCGAGGGTAATCGGCCTGCTGCTTCGGACATCGCCCAGTCCTTGCGCGGTCTTCCAGGCCTTGTGTCCCGGGATCCATACGCCGGCCACCGCACCGGGGATGTGGAACGCTTCCATAACCTGCGTGACGGCGTTTTGGTAAGCGGCTTGTTGCGTAGGACTCTGCGGCATGCTGGCACTACGGTGATCCACTACCGCCCCGTCCCCACCGTCGCCCGATGTCGCACCCACCACGACCGGGAAGCCGAGGATTAAGGTAAAAACAAAAAGTGATAATCGTTTGATGAGAACGATATACCAATGGTTCGATAATATGTGATACATGATGACAAAACCTCCTTCTTTGGTTCGGGAATGGTGGAGATCACCGGAGAGTCTTCGGTTTCCTTTGTCATTTTTTGGTCGGGACGCGCGTGAACGTACCCTGTCTGTCGTTGTTGAGGTTCTCGACAACGACGCTCGTCGCCTTCCGATCAGCCCCGATTGTGAATGTCACCGCGCTCAATCCGTACGCATTCTCTCCCTCCGGTTGGTAAGTGAATACGTCGCGGCTATAGTGCTGCAAAAGAAAGGCTTCTTTCTTCGGTCCCTGTTGCAGAACCAGTCCGCCATCTCTTGCGGCAATAGCAATCTCGCCGAAGAAATCGTTGCGGTAGGTGCCGACGTAAGTGTCAAGGGGGAGCGCGGGTGATGGTTGCGCGGGCGGCTTGGAGTAGTCAACCAGAGTACCGTACGGTGGTTTGTCGAGCGACGCGAAGGCTTGCTTATACAACTCGACATAATCCCTTTCGATTTTGCCGTTCTGCACCAGGTCCAAGAAACTCACCGCCATCGCCTCAGGAACGCCGAGCGGAGACGAGTTGGTGAGGACAACGATGCCGAGCTCCTCGCTCGGAAGCAAATAGACCGTGGTCGCGGCACCGAGACTAAAGGCACCGGAGTGACTCAAACGGACAAGGCCCTGATCGGTATAATTCACGTTCCAGCCCAATCCATAAAAGCCCGCGCGGTCCGTCGCCGGGTCATGAGGAGGATTGCTTACCATCTGGGGACGATGCGTCTCCGCCAGCGCGTCAGCATTAATGACTTGCCTGCCCGCAAACTTCCCGTTCCCGAGTTGCAACCGAACCCACTGTGCCAAGTCGCGCACCGTCGAACTTACCCCACCCGCGGGAGACTCGGTATCGGGATCGCGCTTGTATTTGGCGACCCACTCGCCGGCCACAAGCACGTGCCCGAGCGCGCGGTTCTTGGCGGCGACGAAGTCCGCATAGCGCGAGCTCGTGTTCTTCATGCCCAGTGGTTGATAAAGCTTTTCGGCAGCGAGGTCTTCCCACGATTTCCCCGCCGCCTCTGCCGCCGCGACTCCCGCTTCGGTAAGTCCGAAGTTGGTGTAGGCGTACTGCGAGCGAAAGTTGTCGCCCGTCGGCAGGTAGCGCAGGCGGTGCAGAATCGTGGCGCGGTCAAAGCCCAGGTCTTCCAGCAGGTCGCCGGCGTGGTCAGGCAAACCGCTGCGGTGCGCGAACATGTCGCGCAGCGTGACCGCGCGTGTCACAAACGGATCGTCCATGGCAAAGCCGGGGTCGTGCTTGACAATCGGATCGTCCCAACTGACCACCCCGTCGCCGACCAACCCCGCCACCACCGTCGAGGCGATCGGCTTGGAAACCGACGCGAGTTGGAAGACCGTATCGGCATCGACCGGTTCACTCTTGCCCGCCTCCCGCACACCGAAGCCTTTGAGATAGACCGCCTGATCCTTGTAAACGACGGCAATCGCTATACCGGGCACTCCGGTTTTTTGCCAGGTTTCCTCTGTGAGTTTTTCTAACTTGGGCAGGGCAGCCTTGATCTGCTCCTCCGTCACTTCTGATGTTGCCGTCTGAGCTGTCAGAACCAGAAAAATAAACGTGAAGAATAGTAACTTTTTGTTCACTTCCTCATCCCTCTTATTAGTGCGGTGAGCCTTCATACCAGATATTGGCGAGAAACCCTTGGGCATCCGGCCGCATGACGGTCCGTGCGATGACCGACGCGCTGTGGGAACACGACGCCACTCGCGCAATGCTTCTCGCCCAGCCACCACGGCTCACACCGCGAGGCCCAGCGTGGCCAGCGCCGCCCGCGTGGATTCGTACCCTGTGTGGTGGATGCCGTGCATCCCTAAGCGCTGGGCCACTTCTACATACAACTCTTGATCGTCGATATACGCCACCTCATTCGCTTGCACTTGGCTCAGGTCGAGCGCCAGGCGATAAATCTCCACTTCCGGTTTGCGGCTGTGGACGAAACAAGAGACGACAAAAAAATCCACTATCGCGGTCAAATTGAATTGGCGAATACGATGCACGGCAAACTCCCGACCGTCGTTGGTCACGGCCACCACCTTTAGTCTGTAACGGGCCTTAAGGGAACGGAGCAAGTCGAGCATTTCGGGGTGTGGCTGGGATTGCGCCAACATGAAGTCGGTGAGCGCTTTGCGCGAAAAAGACCGCTCTTGGTAGAAGACGACCCATTGTAAATATTCCTCCAGCGAAATCTTCCCCTCTTCATAGCCTTCAAAGGTGAGCCGGCTGCGATCGGCGACTTCGGCAAAGTCAAAACCAAACTGCTCGACCGCTTTCTGCCGCATGCTTGGTCCCCAACTGTCAGTGAGTAGGACGTTGCCAATGTCGACAAAAAGAGTGGTAATCGCTGACGGGTGTGACATGCTTAGTCTCCTGGTCCTGTAGGGATAATCTTGCGGTTACTTTTATAGTGGTTCTCATTTGCCTGTGCCCTTTTTGTAAGGGCGATCCTGGTGAGTCGCCTTTTATTATGCTGGTTCCTTTTGGATCTCCGCTATGGCTCTGAACCCCGCTCATACATCTTCACCGTGGTGGATTACTCCTCGATAGATGGGTCCGTTGACGGAAACCCCTCCCAATCGGTGAGGCTTTGCCAAGTGATCCGCCCGTGACTTCTCATGGGCAGGGAATCGTCAGGAGCAGGGTGACCAAAGCAGATCAACACTTCAGGACTGAGGTAGTCAGGAAAATTGAGGATCACCCGCACAGCGGCCTTGCTAAACGACGTCACCGGACCGGCTCCTAGCCCAATGGCATGGGCGGCCAGCAGCATGGTTTGGAGGGCCGTTCCCACGTCTACATATACCCCCGTGTTCTGGCGGGGCATGCCATACTGCGCGGTCCGTCGCCAATCGATACCGATCACGACGACGGCGGCGGGCTGCTGGAACATGCCCGGCGACACCATCCGTAGCAATCGCAAGGTTTCCGGTCGCTGGATGGCCACGAAGCGGTGGAGCCGCCGATTGCCGGCACTGGGAGCCCGGCGTGCGGCTTTGAGCACCTCGATGAGTCGGGCCTGGTCAATCGGCTCCGTGGTCATGTGCCGCACGACGCGGCGCGTACGGATCGCCTGCAGGACTTCGTTAGCCATCAGTCCCCCCCACCCTGCCTGAAGTGTGCAACCAGATGCCGCGCCAGTGCCCCGCACAGGGTATCAAGTTTCTCGCGGTAGCCGTCTGGATCAGTCCTCGGAGTCTCGATCGTGGCAATCTGCGTCAGAGACTCCGTTAGCATCTGCCGGGTCTCCGGAGACACGCGCTCTGCGATCGTGGTACTCAGCCGCCGGGCAGCGGTGAGCAGCCGCATGGGCGCATATTCCGGCGCTTCGTCGATTTGGGTACGTGCAGCCGTCACCAGAAACGCGAGCAACTCTAATGCCTCATCCTCGGACATGACCAACATCGCTATCTCTCCTCTCGTGGTTAAACCGTCTCCGTGACAATTGTTGCTTGAATACAGCAAGACACACCCTTGTGTTACCCTCGCGCTGGTTCCTCCCTGCTCAAGGGGTGAAGTCAATAATGTTTAGGTCAAGCGGGAATTGGCTACGGCGCGGACTTGGCTGGGCAAGCAATCCCTGGCTCCAGTCTCCTTCGACGCCCGTGGCCGCAGCAAATTTCTCCGCAGAAATCTGCCCGGCAAGGGTGAAGCTATCAATGACGTAAGGGAGACCTTCGGAACCGAGCACCGACGGACCGTCCATAATATGGAAGTGTAGGTGTGGCCCTGAGGAGTTACCGGTGTTGCCAAGCTTGCCCAGCACTTGTCCCCGCTTGACTCGCTCGCCCGACTTAACCGTAACTGATCCCTTTTGCAGATGCGCATAAAACGCGAAGAAGCCATTACCGAGATCGAGAACAACGTGGTTGCCATCGACATTCTGTAGGGTGATCGTCTTGGGATCGGGCAGCTTAGGAGGGGTCTGATCGTCAAGCGTGTTGAGGGTTTCGACGACCGTGCCGTCGGCCACAGCCAGCACGTCAGCGCCATAGGAAGTGTAATTGCGCACATCGGACGGATCACCGTGTACCATGCGGCCTTGGTCGTCGAGGCGCATCCAATCAATCGCAAAGCGCTGGGCAAAGTGGATTTGCCCGTTGACGGGCAACCCTGTGTTTCGGTGTACTCCGCCAGCCTCACAGCAGCCGTTAAGAGCTACCCAGTGCTTGCCAGCCAACGGCGGCCCAATCACCAACCCTTGTGACGTCAAGTCGAAAGGAGTCACCGTATAGCTGCCCGGAGTTGGGGTAGTTAGCGCAGAGCCGGGAAAAGCTCCTAGTAGCTCGAAGTGATGCAGCAGACGGGGTGGGACCGCGGCGCGCGAGGCAAAAACGAGATGAAGTAGCAGGAGCCGTGTTCCGTTGAATTCGATCTCCGCAGTGCCAGCCGCTGTATTGCCCAAGGTGCGCAAGCGCGCCAGCAATTCCTCACCCTCGTAAGCCGCGAAGATCGTAGAGGGTGATCGGGCATCAAGGACTGCGATTTTCTTCAGCGTGGCAGCCACGGGCCTCGCGTTGGTAAGCACCAACTCATAGACAATATGATATTTGCCGTCGGTGCCGAGGACTGAGTTGGTCGTCGGCATGAGCGGCGAGAGCACCACGGGAGTGAACTGGTCGTCGGCCCGTGCGTTTCGGCTCGCCGCATGAAGCGTTAACACAACCAACACGATGAACCATAATTTCTCGCTCTTCATCTTATCCTCCAAACTACCTGCGCTACTCCATCTCAACTTTTACGCTACTACTTTTCCGGGGTAGCAGGACATCACGGGTCTAACGAGGCGGCTGCGGGCGTTACGAAGATCAGAAGTAGGATGGCCAGGAATCCCGTGTGCCGCCAGCGCGCTGTTCTGGTGGGGGTCAGAGGTTGTGGAGTCATGCCGAGCATCTCCTTCTTGTAGTCACAAGGGGTTTGCGGTTATGGACGTTCTATGTAGGGGTGAAGCATTCATAAACATTGACAAGAGTTTCGTTGCTCACTACTCAATGAATGTTCCGCCCCTACTGATTGTGATACCACCTTACGGCGTCTCCAGTTTATTCTTGCCACATTCCCAAGGCGGTGCGACCGTCACCACGACCGCCGGATGCGCTCCATCGGCAAGCGTGAAGCTGGTAGTGAGATTAGTCGTCGGTGCAGCGGTCCCTGTACATAGCGCCGGGAACACCGGAATACTCGCTTTGTCCACCTTCACCGAGAACCGCAACAGATTCTTCTTTGCCTGCTGCTCCACTTGCACCCGCACCCGTGGTGTCATTCCTGAGGGCGTCTCAAAGAGAGCGGTATCCTCGTCACTGTCCTTGCCCGCTTGCAGTGTAAGAGGCAGCAGCGCCACTCCATTGGCACTCTTCCTCACTAATTCCCCTCCCCCGTTCACCTCGTCGAGCAGCGCCTCAATCCGCAGGGTCGCGGTACGCAGCGAGAGTTCACCCGTAAATGTCGCCTTGCCCGTTAGGCGCACCTGAGCCTTCTCTGTGGCACTCCCTATCTGACTAGCTTCGCCACGGAACTTGGTGACCGGTGGACCGGGGGGTGGGCAGTCCGCCGTCACGGTCGTCATACCCGTCGCTGGACCCGCTGTGCTCTGGGCCACGACAAAGATGGGATGGGCGCCGCAGGTACGCGGTTGAAATTTCACCATGGTGACGTAGGTGTCATTGGCGCGGAGGTG
>Ga0187894_10000645_pt1 | contig 46805 bp, 41 predicted proteins | sample GBC1701081metaG_FD_136650 | JGI IMG/M metagenome (GOLD analysis project Ga0187894, IMG submission 136650) | White microbial mat communities from a lava cave in the Kipuka Kanohina Cave System on the Island of Hawaii, USA - GBC170108-1 metaG ... | reverse complement strand
CCGGCCGCATGACAGGCCTTGGCGATGCCCCAGGCGATCGAGCGGTCGTTGGCGACGCCCATGATCAGCCCCTTGCGGCCGACCATCAGGCCGGCGGCGCGCGCTGCCGCAACGGCGGCAGCCGAGGTGCGGCCGTTGCCACTGCCATTGCCGGAGTCGGGTGCCCGCGGTACGGGGCGATCGGACGGCGGGGTCATCCCTCCACCCGCTGAAAGACGAGCACTGCGTTGGTGCCGCCGAAGCCGAAGCTGTTGGACATCACTGTCTCCAGTCCGGCGTTGTCGATCCGTTGGCGCGCGATGGGGAATCCCTCGGCACCGGGATCGAGGTTCTCGATGTTGGCCGACGCCGCGACGAAGTCGTCACGCAGCATCAGCAGCGAATAGATCACTTCGTGCACGCCGGTGGCGCCCTGGCTGTGACCGGTGAGCGACTTGGTGGAGTTGATCGCCGGCAGGTCCTCGCCGAACACCGCGCGGATCGCTTCCAGCTCGGTGACGTCGCCGACCGGCGTCGACGTGCCGTGCGCGTTGATGTAGTCGACACGGCGGTTGCCACGCGCGCCGCCGAAGCCGCCCAGGGCCAGCCGCATGGCACGCACCGCACCCTCGCCCGACGGTGCCACCATGTCGGCGCCGTCGCCGGTGGCGCCGTAGCCGACGATCTCGCCATAGATCTTGGCGCCGCGCGCCTTGGCGACCTCGTAGTCCTCGAGCACCACGATGCCGCCGCCGCCGGAGATCACGAAGCCGTCGCGGTCGCGGTCATAGGCGCGGCTGGCGCGCGCCGGCGTGGCGTTGTACTTCGACGACATCGCACCCATGGCGTCGAACAGCACCGAGAGGGTCCAGTCGAGCTCCTCGCCGCCGCCGGCGAACATGCGGTCGGCCTTGCCCAGCATGATCGTCTCGGCCGCATTACCCACGCAGTGCGCCGACGTGGAACAGGCCGACGTGATCGAGTAGGTCGGACCCTTGATCCTGAAGCCGGTGCCGAGATTGGCCGATACCGTGCTCGACATGGCGCGCGGCACCTGGAACGGGCCGACCCGCTTGGGGCCCTTTTCCTTGGTGGTGAGCGCTGCCTGCACGATGGCCCCGGTGGTCGGCCCGCCGGAGCCGGCGATCAGGCCGGTGCGATCGTTGGAGATGTCCTTGTCGTCGAGGCCGGCGTCGGCAATGGCCTCTTTCATGGCGAGATAGGCATAGGCCGCGCCGTCACCCATAAAACGGCGCAGGCGGCGATCGACCGTGGCGTCGAGGTCGACCTTGAGCGTGCCGTGGACCTGGCAGCGGAAACCCAGCTCCTGGTACTGCGGCGCGAACTCGATGCCCGAGCGCCCTTCCTTCAGCGCCGCGACCACTTCACCGGCGTTGCTGCCGATGCTGGCGACGATTCCGAGACCCGTGACGACAACGCGCCGCACGTCAGGCCGCCTTTGGCTGGAAGAGTCCGACCCTCATGTCGTTGGCCTCGTACACCTGCTGACCGTCGGCCACCATCACGCCATCGGCGATCCCCACCACCAGCTTGCGCAGGATCACCCGCTTGAGGTGGATATGGTAGGTGACCTTGCGAATGGCCGGCGTCACCATGCCGCTGAGCTTGACCTCACCGACACCGAGCGCCCGGCCACGGCCCGGCGCCTTCAGCCAGCCGAGGAAGAACCCCACCAGCTGCCACATCGCGTCGAGGCCGAGACAGCCCGGCATCACCGGATCGCCCTGGAAATGGACCGGGAAGAACCAGAGGTCCGGCTTGACGTCCAGTTCGGCGACGATCTCACCCTTGCCGTACTTCCCGCCCTTGCTGTCGATATGCACGATCCGGTCGAACATCAGCATCGGCGGCAGCGGAAGCTGCGCATTGCCCGGGCCGAACAACAGGCCCTTGGCGCATTGGATCAGGTCGTCGTAGCTGTAGCTGCTTTTGCTGGTCACGTGCCGTCCATGGGCGAGCGCCGGGCTCCCGACCCGGCAAACGAACAAATCAGGGGCGTTCTAACAGATAGGATGCTGACCGGAAACAGACAATTCCCCGTCGCCACAATCCTCTAGGACACGTTGCCGTGCCGCCGGCGCGATGACCCTAGGCAATGCTGTCGCCTTGGCGTAATAGAGGCGAACCATGATGAGCAGTTCCGCCATCACCGATCGCTTGCGCGCTGCCGGCCTGCGACCGACCCGGCAGCGGCTGGCGCTGGGTGCGCTACTGTTCGGCGGTGGTGCCGATCGCCACGTGACCGCCGAGGAGCTGCATGGCGAGGCGGTGTCGCAGGGCACCCGCGTCTCGCTGGCGACGGTTTACAACACCCTCAACCAGTTCACGGCTGCAGGGCTACTGCGCGAAGTCATGGTCGGCCCCGGCCGGCTCTATTTCGACACCAATATCGGCGACCACCACCATTTCTATGTCGAGGGTGACGGCACGTTGCTCGACATCCCGGCCGACAAGGTGTCGATCGCACGTCTGCCGGCGGCGCCCGCCGGCATGAGCGTCGAGCGCGTCGACGTGGTGGTGCGCGTGCGCCGCTGACGAGGCGGCTGCTCATCTTTTTAGAATAGCTCTAAACTGTTGACCGGTTTCCGCCGTCTTCCTATAAACGGCGTAGCGGTCGCCTGCGGACGATACGAGACCGCCTTGACGGCCGTGTGCCATCCCGACCTGCGGGCCAACCCGTCCCCAGGGCGCGCTGTGCGCGGCAAGCCGGCGGCTGCCCTGCCCGCCGTAGAGAGGGAGATAGTCGATGAGCAAGCTTGGTGGTTCCAAGACGGAAGACAACCTGAAGGCGGCGTTTGCCGGCGAGAGCCAGGCCAACCGCCGCTACCTCTATTTCGCCCAGAAGGCCGACGTCGAGGGCTACAACGACGTCGCCGTCGTGTTCCGCTCGACGGCGGAAGGCGAGACCGGCCACGCCCACGGCCATCTCGAGTTCCTCGAGGCGGTCGGCGACCCGGCCACCGGCCTGAAGATCGGCCCGACGTCGGACAACCTGAAGGCCGCCATCGCCGGTGAGACGCACGAGTACACCGACATGTACCCGGGCATGGCCCGCACCGCGCGCGAGGAAGGCTTTGACGAAATCGCCGAGTGGTTCGAGACCTTGGCGAAGGCCGAGAAGAGCCACGCCGGCCGCTTCACCAAGGCCCTCGATACGCTCGGCTGATGCGCTGATCGCGGTGACGGAGATGCACCTGCATCTCCGCCACTGATATGCGCTGACGACACCCTTTCATCGCACCACCGCGACGCGTGCCCGTCTTGCACGGCACGCGGTGGGTGTTTGATTCCTGGACCTCCCTATGCGCGAAGGCAGTCTCGAGGCCCCGACCCGCCGCCCCCTGGCGTGGACCAGCGACGATTTCTACGACGAGGCCAAGCTCGATGAAGAGATGCGCCGCGTCTTCGACGTCTGTCACGGCTGCCGGCGCTGCTTCAATCTCTGCGATTCCTTTCCGCGCCTGTTCGACCTCGTCGACGCCACCGATGTCGGCGAGGTCGAGGGCGTCAAGAGCGCCGATTTCGGCGCCGTCGTTGAAGCCTGCACGCTGTGCGACATGTGCTTCATGACCAAGTGCCCATACGTGCCGCCGCATGCGTGGAACCTCGATTTCCCGCACCTGATGCTGCGCTATCGCGCGGTCGAGGCGAAGAAGCACGGCATCCCGTTCATGCAGCGGCAGATGGCGGCGACCGATCGCAACGGCCGGCTGGCCAACCTCGCCTCGGGCGCGGTGAACTGGGCGACAGACGAAAAGAACAAGACGACACGCGGCCTGCTGGAAAACGTCGCCGACATCCATCACGGCGCGCACCTGCCACGCTATGCCGACGAGACGCTGATCAATCGCGCCCGCCGCGAGACGCTCGACATCAACGACGCAGCGCCAGCCCATGGCAAGCGCAAGGCCGTGCTGTACGCGACCTGCTACGGCAATTTCAACAACACCGATGTCGGCGCCGCCACGCGTGCCGTGCTGGCCAAGAATGGTGTCGAGACCGAGGTCGTGCATCCGGGCTGCTGCGGCATGCCCAAACTGGAGCTGGGCGACATTGCCTCGGTGGCCGAGGCGGCCCGCGACGTGTCGGCGGCCCTGATACCGTGGATCGACAAGGGCTACGATATCATCGCGCTGACGTCGTCCTGCGCCCTGATGCTGAAGTTCGAGTGGCCGCTGATCCTGCCTGGCGACGAAACGGTGAGGCGCCTGTCACGGGCGACCTATGACGTCGCCGAGTACATCGTCGACATCGCCAAGACCGAGGGGCTGGCGCCCGGCCTGGAGACGCTCGAGGGCGGCGTCTCTGTGCATCTGGCCTGCCACGCGCGGGCCCAGAACATGGGCGCCAAGGCCGCCGAGCTGCTGCGCCTGATTCCGCAGGCATCGGTCTCGGTGATCGAGCGCTGCTCCGGGCATGGCGGCGTCTGGGGCGCGCGGCGCGAGAATTTCGACATCGCCGTGAAGGTCGGCAAGCCGGCGGCGCGCCAGGCCCTGCGTGACGGCCACGCCCATGTGGTCTCCGAGTGTCCACTGGCGGCCGACCATCTGCTGCAGATCATGCAGATGACCGCCACGGACGACGCACCCCCCAAACCCACCCGAGCCCATCATCCGATCGAGCTGTTCGCCAAGGCGTACGGCCTAACCGTGTGACCGCCATGCGCAAGATCGCCGCTTCAGACGTCCTGCCGCTCGCCGACTACGCCAAGGTCCGCGCCGAGCGACGCCGTGCGCTCACCCAGCTCAAGAAGAACCGGCGCCTGGAGGTCGGTCCGTTCGCAACGTTCTATTTCGAGAACTTCGACACCATGCTGCACCAGGTGCAGGAGATGCTGTTCATCGAAAAGGGCGGCGCCGAGCAGCTTCCCGACGAGCTGGCGGCCTACAATCCGCTGATCCCCAACGGACGCGAGCTGACCGCCACGGTGATGTTCGAGATCGACGAGCCGGTGCGCCGGACGCGCGTGCTGTCGAGCCTGGGCGGCATCGAGCACACGATCTACCTGCGTGTCGGCGGCGAGACCATCAAGGGCGCCGCCGAGGATGACCAGGACCGCACCAACGCCGAGGGCAAGGCCTCGTCGGTGCACTTCGTCCATTTCCCGTTCTCGGCCGCCCAGATCGCCGCCTTCCGCCGGCCCGACACCGAGGTGATCGCCGGCTTCAGCCACGACAACTACGGCCATATGACGGTGATGCCCGCCGCCGCGCGCACGGCCCTGCAGGGCGATTTCGAGGGCTAGGGCGCATCGCGAATTCTCATGGCGCGAACGCCAATCATCCGCAGTCTTGCCCGTGCAGGACTGAGCCCGTAATGCCGTGCACATCGGTGCGATCCATGCGATGCTTTCAGCGCCATGGTCTGCCTTCCGCTTTCCATCGCCATCGATGACAAGGACCGCACACGGGTTTTCGCGGATAGCGTGGCGCGATCGAAGTGGAAAGGCTACGGGATCACACGTCGCGCCTTGTTGATGGCGAGTGTGGCCGCCGGCGTCGAACCGCAGATGGCGGCGGCACAGAGCGTTGCACAGATCGTGGTCCCCTACCCGCCCGGAGGCACGACCGACGTTACAGCGCGACTGATCGCGCCGCGTGCGTCGCTGGAGCTCGGACAGGCCTGGTTGATCGACAATCGGTCCGGCGCCAACGGCACGATCGGCGCCAAGATCGTTGCCCTGAGCAAGCCGGATGGCCAGGCGCTCCTTTATTCGAACGAGGTTCTGATCGTCTTGCATTTCGTGCAACGCGACCTTCCGCTCGACCCGCTGATCGAGCTCACCCCCATCATGCGCGCCTTCAGCATCCCCTATGTGCTTGTGGGTGCGTCGGAGCATGCGACCCATTCGGACGTGAATGCTTTGCTTGTGGCGTTGCGCGCCACGCCAGATCAATTCCGCTTCGCCAGCTCCACGCTGGGATCCGTCGGACAGTTCGCGGCCGCTGCCCTCGGTCAGAAGCTGGGCACCATGCCGCTCATCGTCGCCTACCGGGGTACTGCGCCAGCGGTCCAGGACCTGCTGGCGGGATCGGTTGAGTTGATGTTCGCGCCGTTGGGCGCCGTCGCGCCGCTGATCCAGGATCGAAAACTGATCGTATTCGCCGCAACGTCAGAGCAGCGACTGGCACTACTCCCCGAGGTGCCGACCTTGGCCGAGCTCGGCTTCACGGACATGGTGTTCGAGGGCTGGACCGGCCTGTGGGGTCCCAGGGATCTGTCGGACGGCATCGTCGCTCGGATCCATACGGCTGTCACCGCGGCCGCCGAGGACTCGGATGTGCAACGCCGACTCAAGGAACTGGGCTGCATCCCCGTGCGCGAGAGTACGCCACAGTTTGCCGAGCTGATTCAGCATGAGCATACGCGCGCTGCGGCACTGGTGTCGGCGATGGGAATCACGCCGCAATAGGAGAACGCCACGCGGTGCATTCAGGTCGACCAGATGCGTTGTCTCGATAACCGTGCCCCGGTAGGGCGGCTGTCTCGCCCCTGCGCGGACGTGGCATAATCCCCGCCATGGCGACGACTGAGGGCGTTCACCCGACAGAAGAACCGCGCGGCGAGCCGGTTGCCGAAGCGCCGGGCCCGCGGCGCCCGGCACCACCCACGCTGGAGGAGATCACCGGCCGCCTGCAGCCGCGCGGCGGCGTACGCCTGCGCTCGCTGGTGCTGATCCGCTGGATCGCCGTGGCGGGCCAGGCTTTCACCGCCGGCGTCGTCACCTGGGGCCTCGATTTCAGCTATCCCGTCATCCCGGTCGCGGCGGCCATCGCGCTGTCGGCGGCGCTCAATCTCGGCTTCGAGCTCAGCCAGCCCGGCGCGACGCGGCTCAACGACCGCGAGACGGCGGTGTTCCTCGGCTTTGACACCCTGCAGCTGACGTTCCTGCTGTTCTTCACCGGCGGCATCTCCAATCCGTTCTCGCTCTTGATGCTGGCGCCGGTCGCCATCGCCGGCTCGACCCTGGGTGTGCGCAGCGTCGTGGTGCTGTCCGCCCTCAGCACTTTGTGCGCCGGGTTTGTGGCGGTGTTCCACTTCCCGCTGCCGTGGGATGGACCGCCGCCTGAGTTGCCGCCGATCTACATGGTGGCGATCTGGGCCAGCTTGACGCTGTCGATCATCCTGATCGCGGTTTATACGTGGCGCGTCGCCGAGGAAGCGCGTCAGATGGGCGATGCGCTGGCCGCGGCGTCGGCGGCGCTGGCCCACGAACAGCGCATGGCCTCGCTGGGCGCCCTGGCCGCGGCGGCCGCGCACGAATTGGGTAGTCCGCTGTCGACCATCGCGCTGGTGGCGCGCGAGATGCAGCGCGAGGTCGAGCATGACGATCCGCTCAAGCCCGATGTCGAACTGCTGGTCGAGCAATCGGAGCGCTGCCGCGAAATCCTCACGCGCCTGACCGTCGATCCGGCGATCGACGTTTCGGAAGCCTACAGCGTGATATCGGTGCCGACGCTGGTCGAGGCCGCCGCCGATCCCTGGGATACGGGCGATGTCGACATCGCCTATGTGCAGTTACGCGCCACCAGCGACGCGCCGACCACGCCGCCGGTCATGGTGCGTGGTCCGGAGTTCCTGCAAGGCATCGGCAACCTGGTCCACAACGCCACTGGCTTCGCGCGCCAGCAAGTGACGGTGACGACGCGTTGGACCCGCGACTGGGTCGAGATCGAGGTCGTCGATGACGGGCCGGGTTTTCCCGAGACACTGCTGGACGATCTGGGCTCGCCCTTCGTATCGACGCGGGCCGGCAGCCGCGGCCATATGGGTCTGGGCACCTTCATCGCCAAGACATTGCTGGAACGCACTGGTGCGGCCGTGCAATTCGGCAACCGGCCGGCCGCCGACGGCGGCGGCGCCCGGGTGACCGTACGCTGGCGCAACCCCGTGTTCCGGGATACATAATACCGTCATCCGCACGGACCGGATGGCCTCGCGCCAAGGAGGGATGATTGACGCAGGATGCCACGACGGACAAAGCCGCCGAGCGCACCATCCTGATCGCCGACGACGATGCGCCCCTGCGTACGCGCCTGGCACGTGCGTTGGAGCAACGCGGCTATACGGTGATTGCCGCCGGCAGCGTTGCGGAGGCTATGGCCTATGTCGACAAGCCGCCGGGTTTTGCTGTGCTGGACATGCGGCTGGGTGATGGCAGCGGGCTGGAACTGGTGAGTGCGCTACGCAAGTCACGGCCCGACATCCGCATCGTCATGCTGACCGGCTACGGCAATATCGCCACTGCCGTCGCCGCCGTGAAGGAAGGCGCCATCGACTATCTCGCCAAGCCGGCCGACGCCGACCAGATCGAAGCGGCATTGATGGCCACCGGCACGCGCCTGCCGCCGCCGCCATCCAATCCCATGCCGGCCGATCGCGTGCGCTGGGAACACATTCAGCGCGTGTTTGAGCAATGCGATCGCAACGTCTCGGAAACCGCGCGTCGCCTCAACATGCACCGCCGCACCCTGCAACGCATCCTCGGTAAGCACGCGCCCAAGGAGCAGTGACTTTCGGACCGCGGGCGTCCACGCCCGCACTCGTCCGCAGCGAAAGCGGAGGGTGAAGGTCTGTGACAGTCGGCGCTGTCGCACCGAGGCGCGCGTGGACGCGCGCGGTCCGAAAATTCAAGCCTTCTTCGGACGACGGGGCCAGACGAAGCCGTCGGCATCGAGCACGCCACGCGCCACCAGTGATTCCCAGGCCTGCTCGGGTGTATCGACCACATCGAACAGACCGAGATCTTCCTTGGCGATCACACCGGTATCGACCAGCCAATCGAAGTTGACGGCCTTGCGCCAGAAATCCTTGCCCACCAGCACCACGGGCGCCCGCCGCCCCTTGCCGGTCTGCTGCAAGGTCAGCAACTCGAACAGTTCGTCGAACGTGCCGAAGCCGCCAGGGAACACCGCCAGCGCCCGGGCGCGCATCGCGAAGTGCATCTTGCGCATCGCGAAGTAGTGGAACTGGAAAGTCAGCTCAGGCGTCGAGTAGCGGTTCGGCTCTTCCTCGCGCGCCAGCACGATATTGAAGCCGATCGAGGGTGCGCCCACGTCGGATGCGCCCCGATTGGCCGCCTCCATGATGCCGGGCCCGCCGCCGGTGGCGATGACGTTGAGATGCTCGCCATCCTTCGGCGCCAACGCGCCGCCGCGCTCTGACGCCAGGCGCGCGAACGCGCGCGCGCAGTCATAGTACGGTGCCAGCGCCATGAGGCGGTCAACCCGCGCCACGGCCTCCTTGCCGTGCGCCGTCGCGCGCAGCACCTTGAGTTGCTCGGGCGACGGCACACGCGCGCTGCCGAAGGCAATGATCGTCGAGCGGATCTTCCAGTCACGCAGGATCAGCTCGGCCTTCTCATACTCCAGTGCGAAGCGCATGCCGCGCAGCTCGTCACGGCGCAGGAAGGCGCCGTCATCGACGGCCAGCGCGAAACTGCGCGAGGATTTCTGAGGGCTTTTGCTCGACATGGAATACTCGAAAAGGATATTGCGCAGTGTAACGCCAAAACCTGACCGTCGGCGAACGTTCCTGGCAATGACAGGGGGGCGGCGAGTCCGGCTATAATGCCAGTGCGACGGAGGTGGCCATGCGGCTCGACGACACGCCCGAAAGCCAGAACGTAGAGGATTTGCGCGACAGCGACGCCACCGGCGGCGGGCCGACGGGCGGCGGTTTCGGCGGCAGCGGTGGCTTTGGCCGTGGCGGGGGTGGCGGTTTGCCGATCCCGATCGGCGGCGGCGGCATCGGGCTGGTCATCCTGGTCGTGGCGGCATTGTTCTTCGGTTTTGACCCGATGGCGCTGCTGGGCGGCGCTGGGGGCGGCGGTCAATTCCAGCCCGCACCGGCGCCGCCCCAGATGCGGCCGCCGCAGCAGCAGGGCCAGCAGGGCACGCGCCCCGGCCAGACGGCCGGGCGTGACGACGAGATGCGCCGGTTCGTCGCCCGCGTGCTGGGCAGCACCGAGGAAGTCTGGGACGAGCAGCTGCCGCGCCAGGCGAACCGGCAATACACCAAGCCCACCCTGGTGCTGTTCTCCGGCGCGGTGCGCTCGGCCTGCGGCATGGCCGATGCGGCCGTCGGCCCGTTCTATTGCCCCGGCGACCAGCGGCTCTATATCGACCTGTCGTTCTACGATCAGCTCGCCCGCCGTTTCGGCGCGCCCGGCGATTTCGCCCAGGCCTATGTGATCGGCCACGAGATCGGGCATCACATCCAGAACATGCTGGGCATCCTGCGCAAGGTCCAGGAGGCCCAGGGCCGCATGAGCAAGACGCAGGCGAACGCGGTTCAGGTGCGCGTCGAGCTGCAGGCCGACTGCTTCGCCGGCGTATGGGCCTTCCACGCCAACCAGCGGCGCAAGATCCTCGAGCCGGGTGACGTTGAGGAAGCCCTCACGGCCGCCGCCGCCATCGGCGATGACCGCCTGCAGCGCCAGGCGCGCGGCTACGTGCAGCCCGAGAGCTTCACGCACGGCACGTCGGCGCAGCGCCAGCGCTGGTTTTCGCGCGGCCTGCAATCAGGCGACCTGCGCGGCTGCGATACCTTCAACGCGCAGGAACTGTGATGGCCGCGGCTGACCCGCGGGACATTGCGTTCCTGCGCGAGGCGATCCGGCTGTCGCGCGAGAAGATGGATGCCGGTCAGGGCGGGCCGTTCGGCGCGCTGGTGGTCCGCGATGGCACCGTCATCGCCCGCGGCTGGAACCAGGTGACCACGGCGCACGATCCGACAGCCCATGCCGAGGTCACCGCCATCCGCGCCGCGTGCCAGGCGCTGGGCCATTTCGAGCTGCGCGGCTGTACGCTCTACACCAGCTGCGAGCCTTGTCCGATGTGCCTGGGCGCCATCTACTGGGCGCGCCCCGACCGCGTGGTCTACGCCAACACGCGCCAGGACGCGGCCGCCATCGGCTTCGACGACGACTTCATCTATCGCGAGGTGCCGCTGCCGCCGGATGCGCGCACGCTCGCTTTCGTACATTTGCCTTCCGACGAAGCGCGCGCCGTGTTCAAGGCATGGGACGAAAAGCCGGACAAGGTACGGTACTGACGCAGCGAATCCATCGGCTCCGGGGAGCGCGGGCCTCCGGCCCGCTCATGTCAGGCGAAAGCAATGCTTTCGCCTTGATGCGGGCGAGACGCCCGCGCTCCCAGGTCGTCGGTTACTTGGCGCGCGCCTTCTCGTTGCCCAGCGTCGGCACGGCGGCGGACGCCGCGGCAAAGCGCGGCGCGGCGGTGACCTTGAGCGCTTCGGCCGCCGCCTTGTTCTCCATGATCTTGGCCATGATGGCCTGGCCCGCCCGGTCGAACACGGCACGGTTCTCGATCAGAAATTTCTGCGACTCGCGCAGCTTGGTGACATAGCCATTGATCTGCGGAATGACGTAGCGCGCCACCAGGTCCCAGCTGCGCATGGTGTTCTCGGGGTTCGCCCAGTCGTGCACGAAGCCGACCACGCTACCGAACCCGCCGCTTTTCTCGTAGACCGACTTGATCATCGCCACGAGATCGTCGGGCGTGCCGATCACCGAGGCAGCACCGTCCGCGAAAGCCGTCTTGTCGACGCCGTCATCGGATGAGCTGAACGCTTCGGATCCCGGACGCTGCAGGGTCCCCACGATGTACTCGTTGTGCCAGCGCAGCAGGCCGTGCTTGGCCTCCTCCCGCGCCTTCTCGCGTGTTTCGGCGATGTGCCAGCTGAGCAGCACGCGCCACTGCTTGCGGTTGACGGTCGTCTTGTGCTTCTCGGCAGCGGCTTCGGCGAAGCCCCACTGCGTGGGGAGCGACAGCAGCCCCTGCTCCGACATCGAGCCCAGCGAAATGATGCCGATGCCGTACTTGCCGGCCAGGGTCATGCCCGATGGGCTGATCTGCGAGGCGACGACGAATTCCATGTCCTCCTGCACCGGCAGCAGCTGAAGTGCTGCGTCCTGCAGGGTGTACCAGTCGGTCTTGTGCGTGACACGCTCGCCCTTGAACAGGCGGCGGATGATGCCGATCGCTTCGTCCTGGCGGTCGCGCTGGACCATGGGATCGATACCCAGCGTATGCGCGTCGGACGGCAGGGCACCCGGGCCGGAGCCGAAGATGGCGCGCCCGCCGGTCATGTGGTCGAGCTGCACCATACGCTGCGCGACGTTGTACGGATGATGGTAGGGCAGCGAGATCACGCCGGTGCCGAGCTTGATGCGCTTGGTGCGCTCGCCGGCGGCGGCCAGAAACATCTCGGGTGAGGCGATCATCTCCCAGCCTGAGGAATGGTGCTCGCCGCACCAGAATTCGTCGAAGCCCAGCTCGTCGATATGCTCGACGAACTTCAGGTCACGGCGGAACTGCAGGATGGGATTTTCCCCGATCGGGTGATGGGGAGCGAGGAATGCACCAAAGCCGAGACGCGCCATGACTACCTCCTGACTTCATAAGAGCTGGACGACCGAGGCGCTCAGCAGCGCCTGCGCCCGGCATCTCTACGCCACTGCGACCTCGCTCTCAATCAGGTCGCCCAATTTCGCGATCGCCGCTTCGCGCAGGTAGGGAACATACTGGGTCGGAAACAGCTGGTTGGTTCCGTGATAGTCACGCAGTACCTGGCGCGCCACGGTGATCTTGTGCACTTCAGTCGGTCCGTCGGCGAGACCCATGTGGAAGCTTTCGATCACCTGCTCGGCGAACGGCATGTCCGGCGTCACGCCCAGCGAACCGTGCAGATGCAGCGCCCGGGCCGCAACGTCGTGAAAGACCTTGGGCATCAGCGCCTTCACGGCCGAGATGTCCTTGCGGACCTTGAGATAGTCCTTGTACTTGTCGATCTTCCAGGCGGTTTGCAGCACCAGCAGCCGGAACTGCTCGATCTCCATCCAGCTGTCGGCGATCTTCTCCTGCACCATCTGCTTGTCGGCGAGCAGGGAACCCTGGGTTTCCCGCGACAGCACCCGTTCGCACATCATGTCGAACGACTTCTTCACCTGCCCGATGGTGCGCATCGCGTGGTGGATGCGGCCGCCCCCGAGGCGGGTCTGGGCGACGACGAAGCCGTCACCGCGCTCGCCCAACATGTGGTCCTTTGGGATGCGCACGTTGTTGTAGCGCAGATAGGCGTGGCCGGGCTTGGAATGATAACCGACGGGCATGTTGCGGATCATCTCGATGCCGGGCGTCTCGGCCGGCACGATGAACTGCGACAGGCGGCGATAGGGCGGCGCCTGCGGATCGGTCACCGCCATCACGATCAGGAAGCTCGCGAGATGGGCATGGGAGGAGAACCACTTCTCGCCGTTGATCACCCATTCGTCGCCGTCCAGGTCGGCACGGCAGGTGAAGACCTTCGGATCGGCGCCGCCCTGCGGCTCGGTCATCGAGAAGCACGAGACGATCTCGTTGTCGAGCAGCGGCTGGAGATACTTCTTCTTCTGCGCGGGCGTGCCGTAGTGGGCCAGGATCTCGGCATTGCCGCTATCAGGCGCCTGGCAGCCGAAGACGATCGGCCCGAAATGCGAACGCCCGAGGATTTCGTTGAGCAGGCCGAGCTTCACCTGTCCATAACCCTGGCCGCCGAGCTCGGGTCCGAGATGGCAGGCCCACAGCGCCTGGCGCCTCACCTCGGCTTGCAGCGGCTTCACCGCCCTGTTGCGCTTCTCGTTTCGGACGTCATAGGTCTGGACGCCGAGATGATCGAGCGGCTCGACCTCCTCCTTCACAAAGCGCGTCACCCAGTCCAGCTTCTTCTGGTAGTCGGGGTCTGTCTCGAAATTCCACATGGCGTCTCTCTCGCACGTCGCCCGTCGCGGCGGCGCACATTGGCGCGCTTCGCCACGGTCGCTCCAATCGTTTATTCTTCCGGGATCGATCCAGATTCGTTATGGATCGCACCGGGCCGCATGCCATGGATCTCGACGCCAAACCGTACCGCGCCTTCGTCACCGTTGCCGAAGAACGCTCATTCGGCCGGGCCGCCACGCGTCTCAACGTGTCGCAGCCGGCGCTGTCGGCCCAGATCCGGGAATTTGAGCGCCGCCTCGGTTTTGCGCTGTTCAAGCGCACAAGCCGCAGCGTCGAATTGTCGGCGCAGGGCCGTCTCTTCCTCGGCAATGCGCGGCGCATATTGGCCGAGACCGACGCCGTCCGGACCGCCGCGCGCGCCATCCAGACCAACCAGCTGACCATCGGCGCCACCATCCAGACGGTCCTCGTCACCGAACGGGTGGCACTTTTGGAGCGTTTCCTGCTGGAGCAGCCCGATATCCCGCTGCGCATCACCAACGATACCGATATCCGGCTCCTGGCAGCCGTCGCGCGACGCGAAATCGATCTCGCCCTGCTGATCGAACCGATGCTGGACGGCGTGCCGACGTATTCGCCGCTCGATGCCGGCAGTGCTGCGGCGGCAGATCTCGAACGCCTGGTGCTGCATCAACGCCGGGTCGAGATCCTGATGCCGCAGGAGCACCCTGCCAGCCGACGCACGGTCGTGCCGATGTCGGCGCTGAAGGACCTGCCGGTTGCAACGTTCGATCGCACGCACGGCATCGCGCTGACCGATGCGATCGGGCAGCATCTGCGCGATGCCGGCGCGATCATCGTCCGGCCGCCCGAACGCAACGCGCTGGCGGTCGAGCGCTACGGCGCCGTCAAGCGCGTGCCGGCGATGAGCCTGGGCTGGTTCGGCCCGTCGCATCTCAAGGACCTGGAAGCGATGGTCAGTCGCCCCATCGAAGGCCTGGACGTCGCGACCGGCCTGACGCTGCTGCGCGCCAGGGGCGAAGAGCGGTCGGCCGCGACCGCCTTCTGGACGATGGCCGCCGGACCGGCCGTGTGACTAGACGTAGGCTATCGCCACGACGCCGCACGCCTGGACCGTGCCGATCAGCGTGTCGCCGGCGACGACCGGGCCGACGCCCTCTGGCGTGCCGGTGTAGATCAGGTCGCCCGGCCCCAAGGTCACCAGACCCGACAGGTAGGCGATCGTCTCCGGCACGTTCCAGATCAGCTCCTTCAGATCGGCGTGCTGCTTGGTCTTGCCCGAGACGTCGAGCTTGATCTCGCCCGTCGCCGGATGGCCGATCTGGGCGGCCTGGTAGATATGACCGATCGGAGCCGACTGATCGAAGCCCTTGCCCATGTCCCACGGCCGGCCCTTGTCGCGGGCGGCGTTCTGCAGATCGCGACGGGTCATATCGAGCCCGGCGGCGTAGCCGTAGACGTGGTTCAGCGCCTTCTCGACGCTGATGTTGGTACCACCGGTGCCGATCGCCACCACCAGCTCCATCTCATGATGCAGGTTCTTGGTTGACGGCGGATAGGGAATGCGAACCGGGTTTTTCGCATCGGCGGCCACGACAATGGCGTCGCTGGGCTTGGCAAAGAAGAACGGCGGCTCGCGGTCGGGATCACCGCCCATCTCGCGCGCGTGGGCGGCATAGTTGCGGCCGACACAATAGATTCGCCGCACCGGGAACAGGTCCGAGGTTCCGACAACCGGCACGCCGACGGTCGGCGACGGCGGAACGACATAAGCCATGGAGTCTCTCCCGATCCAATGATGCGATCGCCGCAGCCTTAGCCCAGGCACGGGGTTGCGGGCAAGGCATTGCACATCGGCGTCAGCGCACCGCCTTGTAAACCGATCGTGCCGTGTGCCACAGCCACGTGTTGCGCAGGCCGCCGGAGATCGCGGCGCCAGTGGCAAAACGATCAAGCAGTGCGCGCTCGCCTACGGCGTCGGCCCAGTCCTTCATTAAATCGACGGCAAATCCCCGCTCGGCGGCCGGCAACTCACGGGCGCATTCGGCGAGCCGGGCGCGAAAATGCCGGCGGCTGGCTTGCGCCACGCGTGCCATGTCGGCATTCGGTATCTGACGCGCCACGTCGGGGATCACCTGAAGCGCGATGCGGGCCGAATCCTGCAGCACCTCCGGCATCCGCTTGCGGCTGAGCCCGGGTCGATACTCGATACGGTACTGCGAGAAGAACTCGGGCCGGTGCACGAAGCTGCCGCAGGCGGCGAGCTTCAGCCACAACGCCCAGTCGCCGTAGAGGTGCATCGCTTCATCGAAGCCGCCGACCTTTTCCCATGCCGACTTGCGGAAGGCGTGCGCTGCCGGGTGTACCTTCACCGCCACGAGCTGCGTATGGAAGTTCTCCGGCGGCGGCGCGAACGCTTTGACCGACAGCACTTTCTCGGATTTCAGCAGCTTGCTGTCGCCATCGATGTGCTGGTAGTTGCCGCTGACCAGGATGGCGTCGGGATGCGCCTCGACCGCGGCGCGTACCGCCGTCGTGAACCCCGGCAATGCCTTGTCATCGGATCCCATCAGCGAGACCCAAGTGCCGGCTGCCTGGGAAACCGCGTGATTGTAGTTGCCCATCATGCCCATGCGACGCGGCGGATAGACGATCCGCACGCGATCGCGGTAGCGCTCGATCAGCTCGCGCGAGCCATCGGTGCTGCCGTCGTCACTGACGACGATTTCCGAACCTGGCAGGTCCTGCTTCAGCAGCGACTCGATCGTCTCGCCGACATAGCGAACGTGATTGTACGACGGCACGACAAAGGAATGGCTGAAGCTCATCACAGCGGCTCGACTCAACGGTCAGGACCTGGCCAGGCGCAGATTTCGGTAGAGCTGACGCAACCCCCGGCGGACGACGCTATCATGCCAGCCGCGTGATACTTTCCCACCAACGGCAAATCTGTCGAGCAGTTTCTCGCCACCAACATCGCGGGCCCAGTCGCGCAGCAACTCGACGGCGAAGCTGCGTTCCGGCAACGGCAGGAGCGTATCGGTTTCGGCGAGCACGGCCCGAAAGCGCTGCCAACTGCCGTCTCGCAAGCGTTTTGCATCGACGCCGCGGATGGTCTGGGCGACTTCCGGAATCAGCAGACGCTGCACGTCGGCATCGTCGCGCAGCGACTCGGGCAAGCGCTGCTTGGCGATCCCCGGTCGATAGGCGATGCGGTACTGCGCGATGGTCTTGCGAACGTGCACGAAATCGCCCAGCGGGGCCAACTTCAGCCACAGGCCCCAGTCGCCGTAGAGGCGCAACCGCGTCTCGAAACCGCCGACCTTCTGCCAGGCATCGCGGCGAAAGCAATGGGCGGCAACCTGGATCTTGTTGGCGGCCAGGATGCGATAGAACGTTTCGGGCGGACGAGTCACGGGCGGCGCCGTCAACGCCCCTTCCGAGCCCACCACCGCGCCAGAGCCGTCAATCTGCTCGACATCGCCGTTGATCAACACGGCATCAGGGTGCTGCACGGCGCTGGCCTGCATGGTGCCGCTAAAGCACGGCAAGGCGAGGTCGTCACTGCCCATGATCGACACCCAGTCAGTCCGGGCCTGGGACACGCCCCAGTTCCAGTTGAACGCCATGCCCTTGTGCTCGGGCGGCTGCACGACGCGGATGCGATCGCCGTACCCCGCCAACACCTGCATCGTGTGATCGCTACTGAAGTCCTCCGAGACGATGATCTCGGATCCCGGCACGTCCTGATTCAGCAGCGAATCGATGGTTTTGCCGATGTAGTCGGCTTGGTTATGCGACGGGACGACAAATGTATGGCTGAAACCCATGACCAAATGAATGCGCGGAGAAAACGTTGAGATAACAATCCTTTAATACCCTCTCATATCGCCCGTGTCATGCAAATTCCAGATCAACTCTGCGGCAGGATAGAACCGCGGCCGGGGGTTTTCCCGCTGTTCTTGGCAGCAGCAATGTGCCCGGCCGGAGGCAGGTTCGTGCCGCGGTGCGTTGACAGGTTTACAGGTCGCGACATCCAATTCGCGGCAAGTACAAACATTTGCCGCCCGAGAGGACCACGCCCGATGAAGTTCGGCATCTTCTATGAACACCAGCTGCCCCGCCCCTGGACTGCGCAAAGTGAATATCAGCTGCTGCAGGATTCGCTGACCCAGATCGAGCTGGCCGACCGTTTGGGCTACGACTACGCCTGGGAGGTGGAGCATCATTTCCTCGAGGAATATTCCCATTCCTCGGCGCCGGAAGTGTTCCTGGGGGCGGCCAGCCAGCGCACCAAGCGTATCCGGTTGGGGCACGGCGTCGTCCAGCTCACCACCAACCAGCCGCACCGCGTGGCCGAGCGGGTGGCAACGCTCGACCTGCTGTCGGCCGGCCGCGTCGATCTCGGCATGGGCGAGGCCGCTGGCCCGGCCGAGCTGCACCCTTTCAACGTGCGGGTGCGTGACAAGCGCGAGCGCTGGGAGGAGGCCGTCAAGGCCATCATCCCGATGTTCACCAAGGAGAGCTGGGAGTTCCACGGCCAGTACCACGATTTCCCGGCCCGCAATGTCATTCCCAAGCCCTACCAGAAGCCGCATCCGCCCCTGTGGGTGGCCTGCTCCAACATCCAGACCATCGGCAAGGCCGGCGAATGGGGCATGGGCGCGTTGGGCTTCACGTTCGTGACGCCCGAGGCGGCCCGCGCCTGGGTGCACAAGTATTACAACAACCTGCTGAACAACCCGGGCAAGCTCACCGACTACCCGGCCAACCCCAACATCGCCATGGTGGCGGGCTTCATGTGCGCGCCAACCGACGAAGAAGCCATCGCCAAGGCGGCGGGCTGGACCTTCTTCATCTTCGCGCTCTCCTACTACGGCCGCAAAGGCGTCGATGCGCCCGGCACCAGCGACCTGTGGCGCGAATATCAGAGCTGGCGCGGCGGGCCGGAGGAGAAGAAGGCACTGGACGCCGGCCTGATCGGCTCACCCGAGACCATCCGCCAGAAACTGCGGCTGTTCCAGCAAAGCCGGGTCGACCAGGTGATCCTGCTGAACCAGGCCGGCAAGACCGGCCACCAGGACATCTGCGACTCGCTGGATCTGTTCGCCCGCGAGGTGATGCCCGAGTTCCACGCCGCCGAGACCGAGCACCAGCAGTGGAAGCAGAAGGTGCTGGCACGCGAGATCGTGCTCGAGGAGCTCGATACCCAGCGCTACGACATCTTCGCCCACCAGAACGAGCACATCGTGCGACTCACGCCCGAGCAGCTCAAGGCCCGCATGGCGGAGAAGGAAGCCGCCGCAAAGAAGGCCGCCACCGGCGACGACTGAGACGACTGTCATCCCGAGCGCAGCGAGGGATCTCCCGCGCATGATGTCCGGTGCGCCATTCGCAGGAGATCCCTCGCTGCGCTCGGGATGACATCACTCTTACTCCCCGTAAGGCACCCAGATGTTCTTGACCTGGGTGGCACGGCGCAGGAAGTCGCGACCCTGCGCCTGCGTGTCGTCAACCCAGTTGCGGGCGCGGCCATGATCAACCCAGGTCGCCTTGAGATTGCCGGCGGCGGCTTTCTCGACCGTGGCGCTGCCGCTCCTGGAGCCGGCGTACCAAAGTGCGGCGACCTCGTCGTGCTCGGCCAGAACCTTGGCCAGCGCGTCCCGCTCACCGGTCACGATGTTGACGACGCCGGCCGGCACGTCGCTGGTATCGAAGACCTGGTAGAGATCCGTCGCGGCCAGCGGGTAGCGCGCCGACGGCACGACGATGACGCGATTGCCCATGGCGAGCGCCGGCATGATCAGCGACACCAGGGCCAGCAGCGGCGCTTCATCCGGGCAAACGATGCCCATCACACCCCACGGCTCGTTCATCGCCAGCGTGACATGACGCGCGCGTGTGGCGTGCACGGCACCATCGAACTTGTCGGCCCAGGCGGCGTAGTGGAAGGTGCGGCGGATCGCGGCGGCGACCTCAGCCGCCGCGGCCTTGGCGCTCACGCCCGTCATCGATGACAGGCGCGCCTCGAACTCGCGGCTGCGGGCCGCGAGATTCTCGCCGACATAGTAGAGCACCTGGGCGCGGTTGTGCGCGGTCACCGTGCTCCAGGCCGTTGCCTTCGCGGCAGCCTCGACGGCATTGCGGACGTCCTTGCGGTTGCCGAGCCCGGCCTGGCCGATCGCGCGGCCGGATCGATCGAGGACCGAATAGCTGTGGCCCGCATCGGGACGCACCTGCTGGCCGCCGACATAGAGCTTGGCCGTACGATCGATCGACGGCAGACCGCTCACCGCGCCCGTGCCGGCCTCAGGCAGCGGTGATAGCTTTGATGCCGCGTCTTCCTTGCGCGTGCCGTTCGCCTTCTTCTCCCACGCCGGCACGAGATACTCGATCATGCCCTCGCGCCCGCCCTCGCGGCCGAAGCCCGATTCGCGGTAGCCACCGAAGCCCGAGGCGGCATCGAACAGGTTGGTCGCGTTGATCCAGATGACGCCCGCCTTCAGCTTGGCCGCGACGTCGAGCGCGCGGTCGATGTTCTCCGACCAGATCGAGCCGGCGAGGCCGTACCGCGTGTTGTTGGCCAGCGCCACCGCCTCATCAGGCGTGCGGAAGGTCATGCCGGCAATCACCGGGCCGAAGATCTCGACCTCGGCGATGGTCGAGGCTGGCTCGACGCCCGTAAAGAGACTCGGCGGATAGAAACAGCCCTTGGCTGGCAACGCCGCTGAGGGCTGCCACAACTGGGCGCCTTCCCGCACGCCCTTGTCGACCAGGGCGCGGATGCGATCGAGCTGCACCGGCGCAACGACGGCGCCGATATCGGTCGACTTGTCGAGCGGATCGCCGACCCGCAGGGTCTCCATGCGGGCGCGCAGCTTGCGATAGAGCCTTTCGGCGATGCCTTCCTGCACCAAAAGCCGCGAGCCGGCGCAGCAGACCTCGCCCTGATTGAACCAGATCGCATCGACCACGCCCTCGACGGCAGCGTCGAGATCGGCGTCCTCGAACACAATGAACGGCGATTTGCCGCCCAGCTCCAGCGACAGCTTCTTGCCGATGCCGGCGGTCGCCTGGCGGATCAGGCGGCCGACCTCGGTCGAGCCGGTGAAAGCGATTTTGTCGACGCCGGCATGCTCGACCAGCGCCGCGCCGGTCGATCCATCACCGGTCACGATGTTGACGACGCCGCACGGCAACCCGATCTCAGCGCAGATCTCGGCAAAAGCCAGCGCCGTGAGCGGCGTGAACTCGGCCGGCTTCAGCACCACGGTATTGCCCGCCGCCAGTGCCGGCGCGATCTTCCACGCCAGCATCAGCAGCGGGAAGTTCCACGGGATGATCTGGCCGCAGACTCCCACCGGACCGTGATCGGGAAACTCGCTCTGGCACAGTTCGGCCCAGCCGGCGTGATGATAGAAGTGCCGCGCCACCAGCGGCACGTCGATGTCACGCGTTTCGCGGATCGGCTTGCCGTTGTCCATGCTCTCCAGCACCGACAGAAAGCGCTCACGCTTCTGGATGTGACGGGCCAGCGCATAAAGGTAACGCGCCCTGGTGTGTCCCGGCAGCGCCGACCACGATTTCAGCGCCCGGCGTGCCGCCGCAACGGCACGATCGATGTCTGCGGCAGAACCTTGCGCGACCCTGGCGATCCGCACGTCGCGCGCCGGATCGAAGACATCGATCGTGGCGTCTTCGACCGGCTTCACGAAGGCGCCGTCGATGAAATGACCGACGCCGTCGGCATGTCGCTCCAGCCACGCCAGCACATGGTCGTTCGCCTCCGGCGAGGGGCCATAATCCATGCTGTCGAGGATGTCCTTCACGAGCGCCATCGCCCTCTCCTCCTCAGCCCTGGGCGTGGTGGTGGCCGGCAGCGTAGCGGCCGGTCACGAAATGCTCGATCTGGCGCTCGATATCAGCCAGCAGGCTGCTGGCGCCGATGCGGAACAGGTCGGGCTCGAGCCACGGGCGGCCGAGTTCCTCCTTCATCAGGCTGAGCCAGTTGAGCGCGTCCTTGGCGGTGCGCAGTCCGCCCGCCGGTTTGAAGCCGATGCGCACGCCGGTCTGCTGCTCGTAGTCGCGGATCGCGCGCAGCATGACGAGGCTGACCGGCAGGGTCGCGTTGACATCCTCCTTGCCGGTCGACGTCTTGATGAAATCCGCCCCCGCCATCATGGCGACCATGCCGGCCTTGTAGACGTTGCGCAGCGTCTTCAGATCGCCGGTCGCCAGGATGGCCTTGAGGTGCGCGGCGCCACAGGCCTCGCGCATCGCCTTCACCTCGTCGTAGAGCGCCGGCCAGTCGCCGGTCAGGGCCTGGGCGCGGCTGATCACGATATCGATTTCGCCGGCACCCTCGCCGACGGCGTAGCGGATCTCGGCCAGCCGTTGGGCCAGCGGTGTCTGGCCGGCGGGAAAGCCTGTCGCCACCGATGCCACCGGGATGCCGGTGCCATCGAGCGCCTTGACCGCCGGCGCGACCATCGCCGGGTAGACGCAGACCGCCCCGACCTGGGGCGGATCGTCGGCCAGGCCCACGGCCGCGACAAGATCCGCGCGCAGGGGTTGGCGTGCCTTCGCACACAGGCGACGGACACGACCGGGCGTGTCGTCGCCCGCCAGGGTCGTGAGATCGATGCACGTGATGGCCTTCACCAGCCAGGCCGCCTGGTATTCCTTTTTCACCGACCGCCGTGCTGGCAGCGTCGCCGCCCGCCGCTCCGCCGCCGACAGGTTCACCTGCACCGCATCGAACCAGTCGATATGCAGAGCCGTGCCCTCGTTGCGCTGCTGGTTGCTGGCCAACGCCAGAGTCTTGCGCTGAGCCCGAGCTATTCCGATGTCAGGACGCATCACCCGCCTCCCTCAGTCAGGCGGTCACCATCGCCGCGGCGATGATACGCCCTTCCGCCGCGGTCGCGGAAGCCGGCTCAGCGTTTGCCTTCGATCGCCACTTCGATCAGATGCGGTTCGCCTGAAGCGACGGCACGCTCGACGGCGGCGCGCAGATCGTCGGGATTTGTCACCGCCGTACCGGCCACGCCCATGCCACGCGCCATGGCAACGAAGCCCAGCTCAGGCTGCGTCAGATCCATGTGCGGATAGGGATGGTTGGTAAGCTCGCCGAAGCGCTGGCGGTAGGTGTCGAGATTATGCTTCAGCACGCGATATTCGCGGTTGGCCAGGATGACGAAGACGATGGCGAGCTTGTGATGCGCCGCGGTCCACAGCGCCTGGATGCTGTACATCGCCGAGCCGTCGCCGGAGATCGCCACGACGGCGCGGTCGGGATGGGCCACCTTGGCCCCGATCGCGCCGGCCAATCCCTGGCCGATGCCACCACCGCGGCCGCTGTAGTAGTCACCGGCTTTCGCAAAGTCGAACGCACGCGCCAGATCGATGTTGGCGGTAATGGATTCGTCGACGATGACCGCATCCGCCGGCACGGCAGCGCGAATCTCGGACAGCGCCCGGGGCATCGACATCGGCAGGCGGCTCCACGCCTTCTGAACGCGTGCGCGATAGGATTCCGTTTCGGCGTCTTTGGCCGCCTTGAGCGCCGCGTTGCGCCGCTCGGCCGCCGTGCGATAACCGGCATCGGCGGATGTCCCGACATTGTCATGCACGGCGCGCAGCGTATGCTGCAGCTGGCCCACCAGGCCGGCGTGCGGCGCGAAGTTGAAAGCCAGCCGCTGGGGTGACTCCTCGAGCTGCACGACCACGGCACCGTCAGGGAACGGATCGCCATCGGTGTACCAGACTTCCTCGAAGAACGGCCCGCCGGCCAGCAACACGAGATCGGCGCCATCAAGCGCCTTGCGGATGGCCGCGGCATCGAACGGCACGGCACCGCGCGCGTTGGGATGCGCCGACGGAAACGACAGGTGATGGCGCAAGCCTTCGACCCAGACCGGCGCGCCGATGCGTTCGGCCAGCGCGACCAGCGCCGGGTTCGCACCGGCTCGCGCCACATCATCGCCCGCCACGATCACTGGCGCCCGGCTGGCCAGCAGCCGGCGCGCGACGTCGGCGACACCATCGGGATCGGGCCGCGCCGCGCGATACAGCGTACCGGGACCGATCGCGTCGATGGCGGTGTCCTGCTCCATCACATCGATGGGCAGGGCGACGAACACCGGACCAGCCGGCGGATCGTTGGCGATCTTGAAGGCACGGCGCAACAGCGGTCCCAGCTCGTCGGCACGCTCGGCCTGCACGCTCCACTTGGTGACCGGCGCCGCCATCGCCGCGAGGTCATGCCCCAGCAGCGGCTCGCGCAAGCGCATGCGCGTATCCTGCTGGCCGGCTGTCACCACCATCGGTGACGAGGCCTTGAGCGCGCCGTAGAGCATGCCCAGCGCATTGCCCAGGCCCGGCGCGACATGCAGGTTCACGACCCCGGTGCGACCGGTGGCCTGGGCGTAGAAACTGGCGGCGCCCAGCGCCACGCCTTCGTGCAGCGCCACGACGTAATCGATCTGCGGGTATTCCGGCAGGCTGTCGATCAGCGGACTTTCAGTCGTACCGGGGTTGCCGAAGATGTGTCGCACGCCGTGCTTGATCAAACTCTGCATGAACACATGTCGCCCGCGCATACGCATCTCCCGCTACTGTCTGAGGTGTCTGTGCAATCATAGGCGCTCACGGCGATCCTTGGTAAGAAGCACGCATGACACAGACGGGACTGAGCGTTGCGGTGATTGGTGGCGGCATCGGCGGCCTGGCCGCGGCTGCGTCGCTGTTGCAGGCCGGTTTCGATGTGCAGGTCTATGAGCAGGCCGGCGCGCTGAGCGAGATCGGCGCTGGGATTCAGATCAGCCCCAACGGGTCGCGCATCCTGCATCGGCTCGGCCTCGCCGGCGCGCTGGCGCACCGTGGCGTACGGCCCGTGGGTGTTCACCAGCGTCGCTGGGATGACGGCCGCACGCTGCAACGTGCGCCGCTGGGCGAAACGGTCGAGCGGGCATTCGGCGCGCCCTACTTTCATTTCCACCGCGCCGATCTGCTGGCTGCCATCGCCAGCGTGCTGCCCGGTGAGCGGGTGCATGTCGGCCATCGGCTTGTCGATGCGCATGACCATGGCGATCGCGTCGAGGCGCGTTTCGAGAACGGCGCGCAGATCACCGCTGACGTTCTGATCGGCGCCGACGGTATTCACTCCCGCGTGCGCCAGATTCTGTTCGGCGGCGACAAGCCGCGTTTCACCGGCTGCGTTGCCTATCGCGGCCTCGTGCCCGCCGAGCGACTGGCACATCTGAACTTGGAGGTTACATCCAACAGCTGGTGGGGACCGGGTGGCCACTTCGTGCACTACTATGTCGCCGGCGGCCGACTGATGAACTTCGTGGCCGTTCAGGAGGAAGACTCCTGGACTAGCGAGTCGTGGAACGAGCGCGGCGAGGTGGCCGACGCGCTGCGTCTGTTCGAGGGTTGGCATTCGCAGGTGCGGACCATCATTGGCGCCGTCGATGAGACCTTCAAATGGGCCCTGTTCGATCGCGAGCCGCTGCCGCGGTGGTCGGTCGGCCGCATCACCCTGCTGGGCGACTCCTGTCACGCCATGCTGCCGTTCATGGCCCAGGGCGCCGTGCAGTCGATCGAGGATGGCGCCACGCTGACCGCCTGTCTTGTGCAGGCCGACGGCGATGTGCCCGGTGCGCTGGCGCGCTACGAGCTGTTGCGCAAGCCGCGCGCCACGCGACTGCAAGAAATGTCACGCCACAACAAGACGCGCTTTCATCTGCCCGACGGCGTCGATCAGCGGAACCGCGACGCTCAGATGGCCACCGCGGGCGACCGGTCCATCGCCGCGATCGGCTGGCTCTACGCACACGATGCCGGCGTCCTTCCCGGTGCAACGGCTTGACGGAGCAAACCATGACTGGAGCCCTCTATCCCGACCTCGCAGGTCGGGCCGTGCTGGTAACCGGCGGCGCCACCGGTATCGGCGAGGCCATCGTCCGTGCCTTCGCACGCCAGAAGAGCCGGGTGGCGTTCATCGACATCCAGCAGGCGCCAGCCGAGGCCCTGATGCGCGACCTGCGCGGCCAGGGCGCCGACGTGCATTTCGAGCGTGCCGACCTCACCGATATCACAGCACTACGGGCCGCTGTCGCCGCCGTACGCGACCGCGTCGGCCCCGTCACGGCGCTGGTCAACAACGCCGCGTTCGACGAACGGCATGCCACCGAGGATGTGACACCCGAGCAGTGGGATGCCCTCATGGCGGTCAATCTGCGTCATCAGTTCTTCGCCGCGCAGGCGGTGCTGCCCGACATGAAGGCGGCGAACGGCGGCGCGATCGTGAACTTCGCCTCGATCTCGTGGATGGCCGGCATGGGCGGCATGGCGGTCTATACCGCCGCCAAGTCGGCCGTGCTGGGCCTGACGCGCTCGCTGGCGCGCGACTATGGTCCCTTCAACGTGCGCGTGAACGCCGTCGCGCCAGGCTGGATCCTCACGGAGCGGCAGAAACGCCTGTGGGTCACGCCGGAGGGCGAGACGCGCATGCTCGATGCGCAGTGCCTCAAGCGCTGGCTGGTTCCCGACGATGTCGCGCGTTTCGTGGTGTTCCTGGTGTCCGACGAGGCGGCGGCCTGCACCAGCCAGCACTACGTCGTCGATGGCGGCTGGGTGTGATCCCACGGCAGGTACGTCAGCTCCGGCCATAGCGTGCGCCAACGCGCGACCTTCTTGTCGTAGACCGTGCGGGTGATCTGCCGCTTGTTGGGCCGCACGATGCCCCCCATCAGATCATCGATGCCGAACGGCGCGCAGACGTTCAGCGCGCCGGCATCGAGCCGTATGCCGATGCTGGTGGCCGTCGTCGGGAACGTGGTGATGGCATCTTTGGTCGATCGATAGGGATCGATGCCATGGCCGAAGACATCGCTGTACCAGAGATGCACACGCGCCTCGTTCTTCACGTCGAGCTTGACCGGCACGTTGGCCGGCAGATGGGGCACCAGCAGGTCGCGCAGGCGCGCCTCGTGTGCCGCTTCGGTTTCGGCCGACAGGTCGGCGGCGTCGAAATAGACGATGTCGATATCCCGGATGCCGTGGACCGGATCCCGGCCTGTCCTGGCGTTCCACACACCCTGCGCGACCGCGCCCGCCACCAGCCAGGCGTCGGGCAGTGCCCAGGCCGCGCCGCGATCGAGCACCACCGCCAGCAGCGGATGGCCGCGCACGATCGCTTCGAGGGATCTCGGACTCACACCGCGTCCAGCGGCGCGTTGAGAACGGTGGTGCCGGGCACCATGATGCCGCCGCGGTTGCCGATATCGACCTTGCCGTAGCGCTGGGCGAACACCGGCGGCAGCGGCCGCGCGCCGGGACAGGCCAGCCACAGGCGCAGCAGATGGCGCCGCCGCTCGGGCTCGTCCCAATCCTCGAAGCCGGTGCGGTCGTGCAACAGGGTGTGGTTGTGCACGAACTGCATGTCGCCGGGCCTGAACTCCATGTGCAGGTTGAGCGCCGGGTCGTTGGTCAGTTCGTCGAACAAGTCGAGCGCCGCCACCTGCTGCGCGTTCAGGGCGGGCGCACCGTCCAGCCGCTGGGCGCTGTCGATATACTGGCGCTGGTAGATCGCGGTCAGGTGGCCCTCGTACCAGCTGAAGACCGGGATCTCGAAGTACGGCTTCATACCGGCGGGCACCTCGCCGCGGCGATCGGTGGCGACAGGCTCAAACAGCAGCGCCAGCAGGTCGGGACGGCGACGGCGCATCTCGTTGAAGATCGTCGTCGAGCTGACCAGGGTCGACAGGCCGCCGCGCCGCGCCGTCTTCAGGCACAGCAGGCCGACCACGTCACAGGAGTCGGTGTGATAGGTCTGCCGTTCGTTGGTCTGGTAGATGCGGACGTTGGGATCCTTGCTCGACAGGCCCATGTCCTTGACGTGGCCCAGCACGTGGCCCTTGGCGTTTTGCGAGCGCGCATTGCCGAGATGGGCGCCGATGCCGAAGAAGGCCGTCGCCGCCGCACGCGCGCTGTAGCGCTCGACCGGCAGGCCACGCAGCAGCACGAAGCCGCGGCCGTGCAGCAGCGCCTCGAGCGCCTGCGCCAGCTTCGGTCCCAGGGTCGGCAGCGGGAAGTCCGCCCGTGTGATCGCGGCGATGTCGGCGCCGCGCGCCACCAGCCGCTCGGTTGCCGCATCGATCTCGGCCAGGTCGGGGGCCTGCAGCGCCACGATCCAATCCGTGCGCTGCGCCATGTCAGGTCCATACCAGGCGGCCGGTCCAGCCTGATGCGGCGGCATCGCGTCGAGTGAGCGGACGGACATGGGTCTTCCCCGGCGTGGCAGACCGTCAGGTCTAGCCGCACCGCAACGCGAATGGAAGCCACAGGCTCGAAAGGAAGGAATGCACGAGCAGGCGCCTGCCAACACGACAAGCCGGCGCCCGCGGCGTCCGCCCAACCCCGATCACAAACGGCGGATCACCTGCATGCTGCGATCGCACCTCAGCGCTGGCCGTGCCATCGCAGCCGATGTTTGCCGTCCGGCACGTGCCGGCGGCAAACCCCCGTCACTTGCGCTTGCTGCTACCCGACAGCTTGTGCGCCCGCGATGCGGCCCCGACCGCCTTGACCATCTCGAAGATGCGCTTGCGCACCTTGGCCTCGTCGATCTTATAGTAGGCGCGCACCAGCTCGAGCGTCTCGCGCTTGGCCAGCGGATCCTTCTCGTCCTCGAACGGCGTGCCCTCTTCGGCAAAACCGCCCTTGCGGCCACGGCCGCGGCGCGGGCCGACCAGGACGTTGACGGGCATGTCCTCGAAGAAATAGGACACCGGCACATCCAGCACCTTGCTGAATTCATACAGCCGGCTGGAGCCGATTCGATTGGCGCCCCGTTCATACTTCTGGATCTGCTGGAACGTCAGACCGACTGCCTCCCCCAGCTTTTCCTGACTCATGCCGAGTAGTGTTCGGCGTTGCCGCACCCGTGTCCCCACGTGAACGTCGACCGGATGACCTGCCATCTTTTAACTCCTTCACTTGCGGCTGCCGTGCCACCCGGTGCGATGGCCCGACGCCGCCGGGATCGTCGTCCCGGACTCGCCTCCTGCGTGCGGGGAAGGTGCGGTTCGTCCCGCTTCCGTCCACAGTACAACGCAGATGCGCGTATTCAGCGTTAAGCCGATAAGCACACGGTCGTTATTCTGACGTGAAATTGTCCTATTGTTAATACCTTTTTTGATATGTCCGGTTGCTTTCTTGTGACCGCGCTCGCGCTGTTTTAAGCCTGCGCGGAACGGTTCACATGACGGGAACCGGACAACGGACAATTCAATTTCGTCTGGCGAGAACGGCTAAGGGCAAGGCCAGCAACAACAATAAGCTCAGAAAAGCCCAATCACCAAAGCGTGCAAACGGTGTCGGCGCCAGGGGCGGCGGCAGGTTGTGGTCGATGACTCCCGTTTTCTCCATGCCCAGTTGTGCGTCGATCCGACCATACCCATCGATCATGGCAGAGATGCCGGTATTGGCGACACGAACCAATGGTAGTCCTTCTTCCACCGCCCGCAGGCGCGCACTGACCATATGCTGGTACGGCCCGCTGGAGGCACCGAACCAGGAATCATTGGTAACATTCAGGATCCAATCCGGTCGATCGACAGAATCGATCACGGCCGCCGGGAAGATCGCTTCATAGCAGATGACGATGCCGACCGGCGGCAACCCGGGCAAGCGGACGGTCCGCCGATCGAGACCCGCCTCGAAGGAGCCGCGGCCGACGGTGTCGGCCAGCAGCGGATAATAGTGCCGCAGCGGCAGGTATTCGCCCACCGGCACGAGATGGACCTTGTCGTAGGTGGCGCGAATGGCACCGCCGCCGTCGATCGCATGCAGGCTGTTCCATTGCGGCCGATAACTGCCCGGCGAGACGATGCGCGCTTCTTCCGCGGTCATCGCGCCGCGCGGCGCCCCGACCAGCAGGTAGCCGCCTGACGGTACAGCCGTCGCAACGATCCGCAGGGCTTCCGGCGATTGCGCCAGCAGGAACGGCACGGCGGTCTCCGGCCAGATGACATGCCGCACCTCGGCCGGCCGCTGCGCCGTGCTCATGTCCAGCATCTTGGCCAGATGCTGGTCACGTTTTTCCCACAGCCATTTTTCGCTCTGCGGGATGTTGGGTTGCACCAGCCGCAGCAGCGGCCCGCTGGTTGGCGACGGGTCGGCCATCAGCACACGGGGCGCGGCGGCAACAAACGGCAGCGCCAGGATGGCGCCGGCAACCGCCGTCGCACGCCAACGTCCATCGCCCAGCGCCGCCGGCAAGGCCAGCAGTGCCACGGTCAGCGCGCTCAGCCCGTAGACACCGACGAAAGCGGCCGGCTGCAGCAGGGCCGTGGCGAAAGCCCAGACATGGCCGAAGGGATTCCACGGATAGCCGGTGAAGACGTGTCCGCGCAGCCACTCGAACCCGGCCGCCAGGATGGCGAACAGCACCACCCGCGCCCAACCCTGGCCCAGGCGCGGCCGGCGTCGCACGATCCACGTCCAGGTCAGGCACGACAGTGCGATGAAGACGGCGAGCACGACAGCGAGGCCACCGACCATCGGTGGCCCCAGCGCCACGAAATCGGCGGGCGGCACCGAGAACGCCTCGATCATCCACAGGCTGCCGACCGAGAAGTAGCCCAGCCCCCACAGCAGTCCGTCGCCAAAGCTGCGCCGGTAGGGGCGCTGTATGCCGGTATCGCTGTCGGACGACAGCGTGGTGCCATCGATCAACCACACCAGGCCAACAAGGCCCACCACCATCAGGGGGAACACGTACCAGGGCGGCATGGCAAAGCCGGCGCCGGTACCCAGCGCGACAGCCAGAAGCCAGCGCTGCCAGCCGCGCAACGCCGCGACCGCGCATGCGATGCGCCGGAGGGGCGAGTCGAGCGACATGGTTATCTTGTAGCCTGCTCGTCGCGCGGCTGCATCCCACACGTGATTAAAACCCTCCTTGAATGGGAACCGCTTCATGGTGAGCCTGTCGAACCATGAAGCGCGGCACCGCTGTTCGTGCGACGCCTTCATGGTTCGACAAGCTCACCATGAAGGCTAAAGCCGCAGCGTGACTTTCTGCACCGTCGGATCGTCGGGCACGCGCGCGGGCGTGAAGCCCAGGTGGCGGCTGAGCGACAGCATCGGCTCGTTCTCCGACAGCACGTAGCCCATCACCGTCTTGAGGCCGCGGGTACGCGCATAGGCAATGATCTGGTTCATCAACAGAGATCCCAGTCCGTGACCCTTCATGTCGCTGCGTACCGCAACGGCGAATTCGGCCGATTCATTGTCCGGATCGGCGGCGACTCGCACGACGCCCCAGGCATGGCGCCGACCGTCGGCATCGTCGCCCAGCGCGATCAACGCCATCTGGCGATCGTAGTCGAGCTGCGTCAGCCGGGCCGCCATCTCGTGCGACAGCCGCGGCAGCGGCGCAAAGAAGCGCATGCGCACGTCCTCGCGATCCATGCGCTCGGTCATCTCGATGATGGCGGGCTCATCCTCCGGACGCATCGGGCGCAGCAAAAACGTACGACCGTCCGACAGCGTCTGCGTGCTCTCCAGCTCCTTGGGATAGGGGCGGATCGCCAGGCGCGATGCCGTCTGCGCCTCTGGCGCCAGCCAGATCCGCACCGCCATCGCGACGGCAGCACGCGCATCGACTCGCAGCGGATCGATGCGCAGCGACTCGATCTCCGGCAGATCGACGGCGATCTGCGCCACCTTGATCAAGGTGAGCGCCAGCGCATCGAGCGCCGCGGCCGGCTGGCCATCACCACCCTGCAGCAACCGCCACACGCGCGTGCGGGTCATCACATCGCGCGCCAACGCCATGTTCAGCGGCGGTAGCGCGAGCGCGCGATCATCGAGCCGCCGGCCGACCAGGCCGCCGCGGCCGAACACCACCAGCGGGCCGAACACGGGATCCTCGCGCAGCGCCACCACGAGGTCGTAGGCGGTGCCCTCGATCGGCCGGAAGGTCGGCGCCGTCGCGATCGCCGCCGCCTGCAGCACGGCCAGCGACTCCTCGGGCGACAGTTCGCTGCGACCGGCACGGCGCGCCGACGCCAGGATGGTGCGCGCGCGGGCGACATCGATGGCGAAGGCCTCGGGCTGCGAGGCCGGCGTTTCCATCAGGATCTCGCGGTTGCGCCGGAAGTTCACCAGATGCATGAAGCCGCGCACCGCCTGACGCGGCGTGTCGTAGTGCGGCATGCCGGCCTCGACGAACAGGCGTCGCGCCGGCTCCTGCGTGGCGCCACCGACCCAGCTGGCCAGCACCGGCTTGCGGCTCTTGCCGGCGGCGTCGATCAGCGCCTGGGCCGGCGCCGTCGCCGGCACGAACGGCGAGGGTGCGTGCACCGCCAGCACCGCGTCCACCGTCGGCGCCGCCAGCAGCGCCTGTGCCGCCTCGGCGTAGCGTTCGGCCGGCGCATCGCTGGTCACGTCGAGCGGATTGCCACGGGCCCAGGTCTGGCGGCCCCGCGCGCTGGGCTCGATCGCCGCCAGCCGGCCGCCGAGATCCAGCAAAGTGTCGGCAGCCAGCACGCCCAGCCCGCCGCCATTGGCCAGGATCGCCAACCGACCGCCGACCGGCTGGCGGCGGCCGGCCAGGGTCGCCGTGGCCTCGAACAGCTCGTCCAGGTCGCTGACCCGCAGCATGCCGGCACGGCGGAAGGCAGCGTCATAAGCTTCCTCGGTGACGGCGCCGGCGTAGCCATGCACCGTGCGCGCCGTGGCCGAGCGGCGGCCGGTCTTCAGCACGATCACCGGCTTGGCACGGGCGGCGGCGCGCGCTGCCGACATGAAGAGGCGCGCGTCCTTCACGGATTCGACATGCAGCAGGATGGCGCGTGTGCCTTCGTCCAGCGCCAGCCAGTCGAGCATCGTGCCGAAGTCGATGTCGGTCATCTCGCCCAGGGTGACGGCATGGCTGAAGCCGATGCGACGCGACGCCGCCCAGTCGATCGCGGCACTGCCGACGGCGGCCGACTGGGTGACGAAGGCGAGATCGCCGGCGACGGCTTCGGTCGGCGACAGGCTGGCGTCGAGCTTGATCGCGGTCGATTGCAGCCCGACCGATGCCGGGCCCAGGATGCGCAGCCCGTAGTGCCGCGCGATATGAAGCAGTACGCGTTTGGCCTTGAAGTGACGGCCAGCATCGCCGCCGCCGAGATCATCGGCGAAGACCACGGCGGCCTTGCCGCCGCGTCGGCCCAGGTCGCGCAGAATGCCGGCGACATGCCGGCCGGGCGCCGCGATCAGGGCGAGATCAGGCGCCGACGGCAGCGCACGCACATCGCGGAAGACCGTGGCCATGCCGTCGATCTGGCCCTTGGGATTGACCGGCCAGACCTCACCCGCGAAGCCGCCGGCGGTCAGCTTGCCCAGCAGCAGCGCGCCGACCGATCCCGGCCGCACACTGGCCCCGATCAAGGCGACGGTGCGCGGCTTCAAGAGAGCATCGAGGTGGCGCAGGCTCATGATGGCACCATGCTGACGCCGAATCGCGTCACCGCCAAGACACGGTCAGCAGTGTTTTTTTGGACCGCGGGCGTCCACGCCCGCACTCGCTCGGAGCGAAGCGCAGAGCGAGAGACTGTCGGCGCTCGCGCGCCGATGCGGGCGTGGACGCCCGCGGTCCAAAAAAGCCCCTCATCCGGCGCTGCGCGCCACTTCCTCTTCGCCGGCGCGGGCTGCCGGGACATTTGCCAGATCGCGGCGGGTCAGCCAGATGGCGAGCAGCACCGTCGGCAGGCCGATGAGGGTCGTATAGAGAAAGAACAGCACATAGCCCTGCTGCGCCGGCGCCTGCGCCAGAACCGCCAGCAGGTCACCCAGCACCGGCAGCGTCGGGCCGTGGGCCTGCGCCCAATCGACGATGGCGCCCGACCAGCCACCCAGGAACTTGCCGGGCAGCAGCATCAACGAACTGAAGAGCGCATACTGCGTGGCGGTGTAGGCCGTGTTGGTCAGGCTCGACAGGTAGGCGATGAACACCGAGCCCGAGATACCGGTGACGAAGTTGTCGGCCGAGATGGCCGCCGCCAGCAGCCAGACGTCGGGCTCGCCGTGCGCCGCCAGCGCCACGAACAGCAGGTTGGTCAGGGGCAGCAACAGCGCCATCCAGATCAGCGGCGCCCGGATACCGTAGCGCGTGACGATCGCACCGCCGGCCAGCGCGCCGCCGATCGACATCCAGAAGCCGTAGACCTTGCTGACCGTGGCGATATCGGCCTTGGAGAAGCCCATGTCGATGTAGAACGGGTTGGCCATCACCCCCAGCGTGATGTCGCTGATGCGGAACAGGCCGATGAAAGCCAGGATCGCCACACCCAGCCAGCCCATGCGCTGAAAGAAATCGAGGAACGGCCCGACCACAGCGGTCGAGAACCACGCCGTGAGGCGCGACGAGACCGAACCTGACAGCCCGTCGGGCAGCGCCGCCGCGACACTCGGCACTGTCGGTGCCCGCTCGCGGATCAGCAGGGTGGCGAGCACGCCGACACCGCCGAGCGCCGCCATCGCAAAGTAGGCCATCCGCCAGTCGTAGATCTCCGCCATGTAGAGCGCGCCGGCACCGGCGGCGAGCACGGCGATGCGATAGCCGAGCTGATAGGCGCCCGCGGTCGGCCCCTGCAGTTCTGGCCCCGTCGCCTCGATGCGCCAGGCGTCGACGGCGATGTCCTGGGTCGCCGAGGCGAAGGCGACCAGCACGGCGGCGATCACCAGCGGTTGCAGGTCGCTGCGCGGATCGAAGCCGGCCATCAGCAGCAGGCCGATCACGATCACCGACTGGGCCAGCAGCATCCAGCTGCGCCGCCGCCCGAGCCACGCCGTCAGCAGCGGCACCGGAAGACGGTCCACCAGCGGCGCCCAGGCGAACTTCCAGGCATAGGTCATCGCCACCCAGCTGATGAAGCCGATCGTGGTGCGATCGATGCCGGTCTCGCGCAGCCGCGCCGACAGCGTGCCGAACACCAGCAGCAGCGGCAGCCCGCAGGAGAAGCCCAGGAACAGCGCCGCGCGCACGCTGCCGTGACGGTAGGCGAGGATGGCCTCGGTCCAACCGGGCCTGGTGCCGGATGCAGTGGAGTCAGGCACTGCGGGTCCTTGGTTATCTTCCTCCCCACGCAGTGGGGAGGTGCCCCGAAGGGGCGGAGGGGAACCGACGGAATCTCTGTAACAAAGAACTCGTCGGCTCCCCCTCCGGCCTTCGGCCACCTCCCCCAACGGCGTTGGGGGAGGGAATCAAATCAACATCTTCAGCGGCTTGGCCGGCCGTGCGCCGACATGGCTGATGATTTCAGCCGCGGCGATGCCGCCGATGCGCGCGCACTCGGCCAGCGGCAGATCGCGCGTGCAGCCATAGAGGAAGCCGGCTGCGTAGAGATCGCCGGCGCCGGTGGTGTCGATGACCTTCTTCACCGGCGCGGCATCGACGACATGCACTTCCTCGCCGCGCACCACCACCGAGCCCTTGGCGCCGCGTGTCAGCGCCAGGATCTGGCCGTCACGCCGGGCCGCCTGCAGGGCATCGTCGAAGCTCTTGGCCTGGTAGAGCGACAGCAGTTCGCTTTCGTTGGCGAACAGGATGTCGACCTTGGTGCGCACCAGGTCGAGGAACTCATCGCGCCAGCGATCGACACAGAAGGAGTCGCTCAGGGTCAGCGACACCTGGCGGCCGGCGGCGTGCGCGGCATCCATCGCCTTGACCACGGCGGCCTTCGCATCGGGCGCATCCCACAGATAGCCTTCGATGTAGGTGACCTTGGCCGACGCGACGAGCGCGGGATCGACATCGGCGGGGCCGAGCGTGACGCAGGCACCGAGGTAGGTGTTCATCGTGCGCTGCGCATCGGGCGTCACGAAAATCAGGCTGCGCGCCGTCGGCGGTCCCGATGTCGCGGCCGGCGTGTCGAATGCCACGCCTGCCGCGCGGATGTCATGGCGGAACGTCCACCCCAGACCGTCGTCGCGCACCTTGCCGATATAGGCCGCCTTGCCGCCCAGCGAAGCGACGCCGGCCACGGTGTTGCCGCACGAACCGCCCGAGCACTCCACCGCGCCGCGCATCGCCTGGTACAACGCCTCGGCGCGCTCGGCGTCGATCAGCGACATGGCACCTTTGGCCAGGTTGTTCAGTCGCAGGAATTCATCATCGGTGGATGCCAGCACGTCGACGATGGCGTTGCCCATGCCGAGCACGTCATAAGAAACGGTCATGAGGGGGAGCCCGATCCTTCTCGTTGTTGCGGGTGCAGTATACAGGGCCGTCATCCCGAGCGCAGCGAGGGATCTCCTGCGAACGGAGACTTCATTTCAAGGGGATCCCTCGCTGCGCTCGGGATGGCGGTATGACACCTGCAGCGCATCACCAGGGCGGCAGAGACGCAGAAATGCCAGCAGATCGGCGCGCGCCAGCGCCACGCAGCCTTCGGTCAGTGCAAAATCGGTGTGGGCCACGTGCAGAAAAATCGCACTGCCGCGGCCGGCGACGGGCGGATCGTCGTTGTAGCCCAGCTCGACGACGACATCGTAGAGCGCGTCATGACGCCACAGCCGCTCGTGCCGTGCGGCCTGCGGTAGAATCACGGGGCGATTGTAGTCGGGCGACGACGGATCGTCACACCATCCATCGGTCACGGCGATGACACGCAGCGGCAGCGCGGTCTGCGGCGGATCGGGCACACGATCGGCGCGATACCACACGCGACGCAGCGGCCAGGTGCCGGCGGGTGTCGCGCCATCGCCCTCGCCTTTGTCAGGCCGTACCCCGCCACGGCCCAGCGCACAGGGTTGATCGCCGACGCCAGGGATCTGCAGCCGGCCACGCGATGGCTGGACGGGATCCGGCGTCACCAGGAAATCCGTCACTCGCTCACCACGATCCTGACGCGCTGCCCCGGCACGAGCTTGTCGCCCGCCTGCAGGCCGTTCAACACCAGGAAGCGCTCGAGACGAAAGCTCTGCTCGGCAGACCCGCGTGCGGCCAGCCGTTCCGCCGTGTCACCCGGCTTCACCGTCACGACCGTCAGCCGCAACGGACGCACCCGTGCCGCCTCGGCCGGACTGAGTCGACGGAACGTCTGGGTTGCGGTGAACATTTCCTGGGCACGCGCCGTCGATCCCGGGGCGCGGGATACCAGGAGGAACGTGCACATGCCCGGCGGAAAGTCGATCGCCACCACGCGCCCGTCGGCATCGCTGCTCTCGGCCGACCGCGGCGTCACGCCGGTCGCCGCCTCGAAGCCGTTGATCACCAGCGTCTTGGGATCGGTCAGCGGCACCGAGGAAAACAGCCGCCGCATCGCGAGCACCATGTCGCCCTCGGGACGGCGCGAGGTGCAGGCGAACATCATGTAGGCATTGTCCGGCCCGCGGACCTGGACCGACTGCGGGCTGTTGAGCAGCGTGTAGCCCGCCGGCACCTCGAAGGCGAAACCCAGCTGCGGGTGCAGGAAGCGCCGGCCGCGGACATAGCCTTCCTGCGGCGTGTCGCCGTACAGCATGCCGCTGATCGCATCGAGATAGGCATCGGGCTCGCGTCGCCCGCCCGCCGTGTCGCCGACCTCGGCACGCGCCGCTTCGACGCGATCGAGGGTTCGCGGGTGCGTGGCGAACCGGCTCTGTCGCTCGAACACATCCGGCGGCAAGCCCAGCGCGCGGGCCTGCAGGGCGTTGTACTCCAGCAGTCGCTCCAGCGAGCGCACCGCCGCACCGGACTCGTAGCCTGCCTTGGTCATCAGCCGGATGGCGATCCGGTCAGCCTCGAACTCCTGCTCGCGCGAGAAGGCGCGCACCTGCGCCAGCTCGACCTCGGCGAACGCCAGCGCCAGCTGCGGATCGCGCGTGCTGCGCGCCACCTCCAGCGCCGTCTGGTAGATGCGGGCTTCCTGGGCGCGGCGCTGGGCGGCATGGCGCGCCAGCACATGCCCCATCTCATGGCCCATCACCGACGCCAGCTCGGCCTCGTCCTGCAGCACTGCCAGCAGGCCGCGGGTCACGAACACCTCGCCCCGTTCGGTCGCGAATGCATTGACGGTCGGCGAGTTCAGGACCGTGAACCGCCAGTCGCCGGTCCCGAGCCCGTTGGCCGTCACGAGCTGGCGGCCGACACGCTCGACATAGGCGGTGGTGGGACCTTCGGTATAGACGCCGCCATAGCGCCGCAGCGCCAGTGCACGCTGGGCGTCGGCAGCAGCCGGCCGGCCGGTGCTGGTGGCGGCAGGCGTTGCTCTGTCGCCGGTCGTGGCCGGCGTCGGTCCCTCGCCCTGCGGCGCACACGCGCTCGCGAGCACAAGCCCGAGCACCATGAGGAGGATGGCATAAGGCTTTCTGTCGTCCTGTGCGCAGCGAAGGACCCGTCGAGCGGCGCCACCGCACGGGACCGCCGATGGCGCCACCGCTTTCACGGCCCGTGCGAAGCTATGGCTCAACAGATCCTTCGCTGCGCTCAGGATGACAAAGACGCCACTCATCGCTCCACGACCTCCAACTGCTCGGCCACCATCAGGTCGATGACCGGCGCACCGCCGCGACGGCGCAACCAGCCGCGCACCCGCACCTGACGTCCGACGAGAACGGCAGGCTCCGAACCTGCCGTCTTCAGGAGTGTGCGGACCTTCGGCGCGATCGTCACGCCGAAATCGCGTTGCGGGTCCTGGCCGAAAACCAGGGTGGTACCACCGCGCGCGGTGATCACCGATACCGGCCGGTCCTCGACGACCACGTAGGCGTCGGACAGCGCGCCGATGTCCGATGACCGCAGCACGCGATAGCGGCCGTCGGCCCACAAACCACGCGCCGGCACGCGCGCCGATGCCTCGGCAGCATACAATGCCGGTGCCAGCATCCGTGTCACGACTGTGGGATAGACGCGGACATGGCCCGCGGCGAGGAGCCGCTCGGCCATGGAGCGGCATGCCGCATCGCGCGCCACGGCCAGGCGGCGCCCATAGCGATCGACCGTATCGCCGACCGGTGTCAGCCACAAAGGCTGGCGCACGACCATGGCCGCCAGCGCACCGTGTGCGGCATCAGCGGGCGACCCGCGCGGCCTGTCGGCGTTGCGGTCCGCCTCATCAGGCGCGCCCGCCGGGGCGCGGGCGCCGTCGCCGCGCTTGGGCGCCAGCACGCCGGCCAATCGCCACTCGCCGCCGTCTTCGGTTACGAACGTGTCACCATCAATCACACGAGCGCCGATCGTGGCCCGCGCGCCGGCATCGCCGCAATTCTCAGCAGCGGCACGCCCGCCGTGCACACCAAATGCCACCAACATGCACAGCATCGCCCGTGTTGGGCATTTGACCCGCCGGATCGTTTGCATAAAAATCAGCATCCATCATGAGAGCGACGGATGCCAAGCTCGGCGCCCGCGCGATTTGCCGGAGAGCACGGGCGCATGCCGAGATCGGAGAACCCGTTACGGTCGGAACTGTTTGCGGACATCGTTCCTTACGCCAGCGGCATGCTGGCTGTCGATCGCCGGCACACGCTCTACTGGGAGCAAAGCGGCAATCCCGACGGCGTGCCGGTGGTCTTCCTGCACGGCGGGCCCGGTGCCGGCTCGGCGCCGGTGCATCGCCGCTTCTTCGACCCGTCGTTCTACCGCATCATCATCTTCGACCAGCGCGGTGCCGGACGGTCGCTGCCGCTGGGCGATGTCACCGACAACACCACCGCGTTCCTGGTCGAGGATCTCGAGCGGTTGCGCCAGCACCTGGGCGTGCGGCAATGGCTGGTATTCGGCGGGTCCTGGGGATCGACCCTGGCGTTGGCCTATGGCCAGCGCTACCCCGACCACTGCCTGGGCTTCATCCTGCGCGGCATCTTCCTGGGACGCGACAGCGAGGTGCAGTGGTTCCTGCACGGCATGAAGATGGTGTTCCCCGAGGCATGGCACGACTTTGTCGGTCACCTGCCGCCGGCCGAGCGCAGCGACGTGCTGAACAACTACTATCGCCGGCTGACCGACCCCGACCCGGCGCGGCATCAGCCCGCCGCCCGCGCGTGGAGCCGCTACGAGGCGGCGTGCTCCACCCTGTATCCCGGTACCAAGGGCCCGCTGGAGGCCGAGGGTGGTGGCTTCGCGCTCGCCTTGTCGCGCATCGAGGCTCACTACTTCGTCAATCGTGTCTTCCTGCCCGAAGGCTGGCCCTGGAAGGACCTTGACCGCATCCGTCACCTGCCCTGCACCATCGTGCAGGGGCGCTACGACATCGTCTGCCCGCCGGTCACCGCCGACGAGCTGCGGCAGACCTGGCCCGAGGCCAACTGCGTGATCGTGCCCGACGCCGGCCATTCCGCGCTCGAGCCCGGCATCCGCGCCGCGCTGGTGAACGCCACCGAGTCGTTCCGCCTGTCGCACTACAGCGTCGATCTCTTCGCGCCCCGCTTCCCCTGGCAGGAGTGATCCGCATCGCGCGCACGCGATGGGGTTGCGGAAATTGCCGAATTCCCTCCCCCACGCAGTGGGGGAGGTGGCCGAAGGCCGGAGGGGGAGCCCACGTGGTGCGTCTGATGAAGACGCCGGAACGTCTGCTTCAAGCCCGGTTGCGGAAATTGCCGTAACACGTAGTGCGTCTGACCGAGAGACCACGTCGGCTCCCCTCCGCCCCTTCGGGGCACCTCCCCACGCTGGCGCGTGGGGAGGAAGTTCGAGGGAGAACAACGCCGGGTTCACGTGCCAGCGGGTGCGCGGGCGGCCGGGGCCTTGGCGATTGCGCGGCATGACCCGCAACCAGCCGGCGTCGACCAGCGCCGCCGCGATCGCGTCGGCGCCGGCAGCGTCTACCGCCTGCGACAGCGCCTCACGACGAATCTCCTCGCGAGAAACGTCATGCGGTCGCTGCGCCACGAGCCACGCCAGCACGCGGTTGATATGACGCTGGCAGTCGTCGCCGTCTGGTGCGCCCAGCACGCCGCGGGCATGCGGCCACAGGTAGTCTCGCCACAGGCGCACCGCCGCGTCCATCGCCCAGCCCGGCACCTGCGCCGGCTCCGGTGTGTCAGCCGGGTGCGTTGCCCAGTCGAGGAACATCAGCACGCCGGCCAGGCGCAGCACCATGCCGGCACCCTTGCCCCACCACGCACCGTGTTGTCCGTCCAACTGATCCCGGTCATCGTCATGGGCGCGCCGAAAGGCATCGAAGGTTCGCTGCGCATCGCGCGCCAACGCGATGTCGTGCGCCGTGGCCGGCAAGTCACGCAGGCGCGCCAGCGCATCGACCGCTTCGGAACTCTGGTCCGGCATCTCCGATGGTTGTGATTGGAACGGCACGCGCCGCGGCGCTGCGAACAGGAAACGCGCGACCATGTCGTCGTCGCGCATCAACGCCTGCGGGGCCAACGTACCCAGGATCGAGACGGCGGCGCAGGGGATGTCGAGCGGCAGCTGCCGCCCACGCATGATCGTCCACGGGTCGGCCGACCATGACCGCAGCCAGCGGCGCTGATCCGCACCACCGCGCCGGCGTAGCCAGCCGGTCAGCGCGTCAGGCGCCAGAAGGATACCGTGCGTATTGCCGCGCAGAGCATCGGCGACGCTCGATACGCGTGGATCGTCGACGATAAGCCGGCGCGGCAGCGGCGGCTCCATCGCGGCCGGCGGCATCTCGTCGGGCTCAGCGCCATTGATCACCGTGTTGCGCACATCGGTGCGCCACAGGCGTGCGTGGACCCTCGCCACCTCCCGCGTGGTGGCATGGCGACGATAGGCGGCATCGCCGGTCGGACCCAGCGCCTGCTCCAGCCTGCGCGCCAGCCGCAGCACGGCGTCCATGCTGCGCGTGCGCCCCGACGATGGTTCGCCGACCAGCGCCGTCCACAACACACAGGGTTCGCGCCATTGCGGCGTCGGACTGACGCAGCGCGCGCCGCCGACCAGGCCGGCAGTCACCGTCAGCAGCGACAGCGCCACGTAGTCGACGGGCGTGTCGACATTGCTGGCGGCACGCTCGGCCCAGTCGCGCCAGAACGGTGGCAACACATCCTGCGGAAATGGCGGAAGGTCACCGTCTTGTGCGTCGCGCAGCACAGACAGGTCTGGTTCAGGCCAGTGGCCAGGACGAAACGATGTTGGTTGATCGCTGTGGTCGCTGTCCACACGCTGGCGGTGCGCGACTCCGTCGTGCGTCTTCGTCTCCGGCGCTTCCACGAAATGGTCTCCTCGGATTGGCGCTTGGCCGTCGTCCACACGCTGGGGGCGCGCCACTCCGTCGCGCGTCTTCTCTTCTGGCGCTTCATGACGCGCCACGGAGTGGCGCGCCCCCAGCGTCTGATCCACGGGCTTGTCCTGCAACCCAGACGCCACTTTGATATCGCTGGGTGCAGGCCGCCCCAGCGGCGCACCGCCGGCCAAAGCAGGTGTGCTCGCCTGCGCGCGCAGCGCCGGATCATAAACGGTGTCGATGGATGAGCCGGCCCTTTGGGCAAAGGCGAAAGCATTCGCTTTCGCCGGTGATGCGCCACTGGAGTGGTTTGCTCTCTGCGGTGCTTCCCGGCCTTCGCACATGGTGTCGTGTTCTTGTCGTCCTGAGACCAGCGAAGGACCCGTTGAGCGTTCGATTGGCACGGGCGGTGAAGCGTGGCGCGCCACCGATGGTTCCGTGCCCATCGATGGCTCAACAGGTCCCTCGCGTCGCTCTGGACGACATGAGGCCTCGCGCAGCATCTGCTGCAGCGTCTCGTGTGTGACACCCGCGGGCAGTGGGCATGCGAGGTGCCATGACATCGGCCACGTGGACGGCAGGTTGACATACGAGATGCTGCGGGCGCCGCTCTGCACGCGCACCTTCAATCGCGCCATCGCCGACAGGCTGGGCATGTCGTTGTCGCGCCAGAGGATGATGTCGCGGCCCATCAGCGGCACGGTGTCGGCCCGGTTGACGGCGCCGGGACCACCGGCCCAGGTGACACTGACATGGCCCGGGAACAGATCGCGCGCCACATCGGCGGCGGCCTCGTTCTGCACGACCAGCACGGGCGCATCTGGGCGCGCACGCAGCGCCGCCACGCCATAGAGCGGCAGCGTCCCTCGTGGCATGTGCCAGAAGCAGGCGCTGCCGTTGCTGATCGCCGACAGATCGACGATGCGGCCCTCGTCTTCCTTGACAAAGCGGGCCACGGCGAAGGTGTCGTTGTAGTGCCACCAGTGCACGGGCTTGCCGTGCTGGGGATGAGTCAGATGCGTGAAATCGCGCGCGCTCATGGGCGCCTCATCACGATGGGATGTGGAAGCGACATGCGCCTTTCACCGCGGCGACGGCGGATGGCTCGCCTGACGACGGCGACCAGCGAAACGCCCGTGAGAAGCCCGGCGGCGGCCTTGCCCCGTGACGCGGGGCCCACGAAGCGCCCGTTTCAGCCTTCGACTGAGGCGACCCCGGCGGCGGATGGACTGATCTTGAAGTCTATATATTATTCTTCAAAAGAAGACAATAGAAATCGTCATCACTCTTGCGAAATATGGACGATCGCCATGCCCGTGCCCGCGGCAGTGTGGGGAACGCTTCCCGGACGATGTGCCCCCGAGACTCCAGCCGACGAAGACCGCGTCTTGCAGGCCGCGGTCCGATGCAAACGCCACCAGCGCATCGGCGTAGGCTGGCAAGCCATAGCCAGAAACATCCCGGGCATCGGCGGATCGGCCATGGCCGGGTAGATCTAGCCGCTCTTGCGAGTCCTTCAGCACAGGTGGTTGCGGCGGAGAATTTCGATCGTGGTAGAATTGGTCCCGACATTGCCCCCGTCACAGGGGCCAAATGGAGAAACAATCTCGGCCCGAGCCTTGAAGACGTGAGCGATAATCCGTATTCGAAGTATTCGCCCGACGAGATAGCGAACGCCGGAAAGATCATTGCCGGCGACATGGCAGTCTCAGATGGTCAAGTACCAACCCAGATCCGAGACGCCTTTCTAATTGCGAACAATTGGCGTGACGCCCACGCTTATGCCATGCGGATTCCACACGGCATATCGCGCCCGCGCTGTTTCAAAACTTTAACCTGGTGATATTCAGCCGGGAATACGGGCGATGACCTTGATTTCGAAGTCGAACCCCGCGAGCCAGTTGACACCGATCGCCGTCCAATTTGGATAAGGCGCTTCCGGGAAGACTTCGCTTTTGGCGGTCATGACCGTGCCGAACTGATTTTCGGGGTCGGTATGAAAGGTCGTCACGTCCACGATATCATCAAGCCCGCATCCACCCGCTTGCAGGGTCGCCTTGAGATTGGCGAATGCCAGACGGACCTGAGCCTCAAAGTCCGGCTCGGGCGAGCCATCACTGCGACTGCCGACCTGACCGGAGACGAACAGGAGATCATGTGATCTGATCGCTGCGGAATAGGTCTGTGAAGTGTAGAGATCATGCCGACCGGCGGGGAAAACGGCGTCACGTTGGGCCATATGGGATTCTCCTGCTGTGGGTCGCTTGAAAGCGGTTGACGCGCCGCTTTGCCGACGCGGTTAAGTTGCCTGATTTTGACGATGAGACGGAGGTATCTCATAGAGGTCATCGAATACTACGCATCGATGTCGAGAATAGAGTTCTGTGATCAAGGCTTCTTGGGACCGGCTCTCGTTCGCGCCACCTTCTTAGCCCCATTTGCGGTGCGCTCGATCGGTGTTTCTCGAAAATCGCCGTACAAACCGTATCCGGCATTATTCACCAGGATGTCGATCGCCACCGACCTCGTGTCGGGACTGCTTTTCAGGCGTCCAGGCGCGCATGGTGAGGCAAGATCGATCGCCTCGACCAACACATCCACCCCGTGTTTGTGGCGAAGATCGGAGGCAAGCTTTTCCATCGCCTCCTGCCGGCGGGCGGCCAATACGAGATCGACTTTCTGCGCCGCCAGCAGATCTGCAAATTCAAGACCGAGGCCACCCGATGCCCCTGTGATCAGCGCGCGTTTTCCAGCGAAGCTGTTCATCGTCTCAACGGTTGCGCCGGGACCTCCCGCTTCCAAGCTGATCGGCTCTTTCGACATCGCTCTCTCCGACCCGCTCAGCTGTCCTTTACCGGCCGCCAGAAGCAAAGCTTGCGAGTCACCTGCTTGCCGTTTTCATACCAGTGGCAGCGCCAGTAGTTCCGATCCGGCGATGCTCGTGTCTCGATGCGAGGAATGACCTCGCCTGTCGGCATGTACTGGAAGCTGCCATTCGCCAACTCGACCACGTCACCGGAAGTGGCGGGGATCATCTTGCAATCCTTCACGTCACAGCATGGCTGGCCAGCGACGTCGCGAAAGTCGCCGTGCCGTATCCAGTCCCAGTGATCGTGTGCCCTGACCGGCAGCGTCGCGGGGGACGTGGCCGTGACTGCAGCAGACGCCAGAACGCAGGTGGCGCCGCGCCGGAGCGCCCGCCAGGCGAAGGGTTGTCGGGATGTCATGATTTCCATGATCCCGCAATCTTCGTGCCATGGCGTTGATTCGCGCCGTCCTTGCTCGACCGCGACCGCGCGCCAGCACGCCGACGCCGGTCATCCTTTCGATCGGCGACGGCTTCGCGAACCTGCTCGACCGCCGCATCCAGAAAGGCCTGAGCGAGGTCCGGGTCGTTGACGACGCGAGATAGCGTCAGTGCGCCGACAATCGTCGAGAGAATGGCCATCGCCTTGCCACTGGGCTTGCCGTCGGTCTCGCCAATCAAACGCTCGAGGATTTTGAGATACGCATTGGTCCCGGCTTCGAATGACGCTTTCACGTCGATGCCCTGCCTGGCGGCATCCGAGCCGAGCGCCACGATCGGGCAGCCGTCCATCTTTTCCTTGCGATGCCCGGCACTGAGGTAGAACGCGATCACCGCGCCAAGCGGATCGCTGGGATTCGACGCGGCCGCCGCAGACCATCGGCGGGAGGCGCTCTCCAATGCCCGCCTGGACGCCTGCGCCACCAGGTCCTCCTTCGACGCGAACTGCTTGTAAAAGGCGCCTTGGGTCAGCCCGGCACGCTCCATCAGGTCCTTGAGCCCGATGCCATCAAAGCCGCGCTCCCGAAAAAGCCGACTCGCCACATTGACGACGGTCTCGCGATTTTCCGCAGCCTGGATGCGACTTACGCGCATCGACAATCTCCTTGTTTAGATTGCGTTCGACATCTATATTAGATATAGAGTTCGAGCGCAATCTATCTCCTGCGAGGCGATCGACATGAAAAAGCGACCCATGATCGTGCTGGGCGGCGTCCTGATCGCGGCGCTCGGGGCGGCCGCATTCGTCACGCTTTCCATGCGCACGCCGCAAGCCTATGCCGTGAGCGACCCGCGGCTGGAACCGCCGATCGTCAGACTGGTGCCGGCAGCGCGGGTGAGCGGACTCGAGCGCCGTTTCACGGGCATCATCGGGGCGAGGGTGCAGAGCAATCTCGGCTTTCGCGTTCCCGGCAAGATCGTGGAACGGCTTGTGAATGTCGGTCAGCAGGTCAAAGCCGGTCAGCCGCTGATGCAGATCGACGAGACCGATCTTCAGCTTGCGCTCAAGGCGAAGCGCAACACCGTCGCCGTGGCGCGTGCATCTGTCGTTCAGACGGAGGCGGATGAGCGGCGATACGCGAAATTGCTCAGCGACGGATGGGCTTCGCGACAGCGCTACGAGCAGGCGAAGGCCGCGTCGGATACAGCCAAGGCGCAACTCGCCGCCGCCGAAGCCGAGGCGCGGGTCGCCGAGAACGAAGCGACCTATTCCGTCCTGGTGGCGGACGCGGATGGAACGGTGGTCGAAACGCTGGGCGAGCCGGGACAGGTCGTCTCCGCCGGCCAGACTGTCGTTCGGCTTGCCCAGGCCGGCCCCCGCGAAGCCGTGGTGGCGCTTCCCGAAACGATCCGGCCGGCGATCGGCTCGATGGCCGAGGCCAGCCTGTATGGCAGCGATGGGCGGCGCTATACGGCACGTCTGCGGCAGTTGTCGGATGCCGCCGACGCTCAGACCCGTACTTACGAGGCCCGCTATGTGCTCGACGGCGAGGCCGCGGCAGCGCCGCTTGGCGCGACGGTAACCATCCGGCTGGCAAGCCCGGCAGGTCAGCCGGAAATCCAGGTGCCGCT
>Ga0187894_10000644_pt1 | contig 46839 bp, 47 predicted proteins | sample GBC1701081metaG_FD_136650 | JGI IMG/M metagenome (GOLD analysis project Ga0187894, IMG submission 136650) | White microbial mat communities from a lava cave in the Kipuka Kanohina Cave System on the Island of Hawaii, USA - GBC170108-1 metaG ... | reverse complement strand
TTCGTGCAGGAGGCCGCGACGGGGAGTCACGGCGGGGACGGGCAGGCGCCAGCGCCGCGCGGGATGCCCTTCCTGCGCGATCGCAACTTCTGGGTGATGACACTCTGCTTCGGCGTGGGCTTCGGCGTGCTGATCTCGCTAGGGAACGCTTATCCCGCGTACGGCCAGGAGACCCGCGGAATCTCGGGCGAGCACGTCGGCATGCTGCTGAGCATTGCGGCGGTCACCGGCGTGATCGCGAGCATCGCGCTCGGCTGGCTCGCCGATCGCGTGCCGCGCGTTCCGCTGATCTGGGTCGCGCAGGCGCCGCTCTTGCTCAGCGTCGTGCTGCTCGCCATCACGCCGGAGGTCCGCTGGCTGGCTCCGCTCGCGGCGACGGCCGGGATCGCTCAGGCCCTCACGCCGCTATGGACGGCGACGATCAGCGATCGCTTCGAGCCGGGCGTGTTCGGCAGCGTGATGGGCGCGATGGGCTTCTGCATGCTGCCGCTGACGATGAGCAGTCTGCAGATCCCGATGATCGTGTTCGAGCGCAGCGGCCGCTTCGAGCTCGCCTTCGCGATCTTCGCCGGCCTGATCGTCGTCGCCGCGATCGCGGTCGCGTTCCTGCGGCCGAAGCGCGCTACTGGGCTCCCTTGATCACCGCGCCGCCCTTCATCACGAACGTGACGCGCTCGAGCTCGGTCACGTCGGCGAGCGGATCGCCGTTCACCGCGATCAGGTCCGCGTAGAGGCCGGGCGCGAGCCGGCCGACGCGGTCCTGCCAGCCCATCAGCTCGGCCGCGCTCGACGTCGCCGCCGTGATCGCCTGCAGCGGCGTGAGCCCCCAGCGCACCATGTGCGCGAACTGCTTGCCGTTCCAGCCGTGCGGGTACACGCCGGCGTCGCTGCCGAAGGCGACCTTGACGCCTGCGCGCACGGCCTTCTGGAAGTTCTCACGTTGCAGGCGCCCGATCGAGCGCTCCTTGTCGATCATCTTTTGCGGATAGCCGAGGCGCGTGAACTCGCTGAGGATGTAGTCGTCGTTGTAGACGTCGGCGACGAGCACCGTACCGCGCTGCTTCATCAGGCGGATGCCCTCGTCGTCGAGCAGCGAGCCGTGCTCGATCGACGCGACGCCGGCGCGCACGGCCCGCTTGATGCCCTCGGCGCCGTGGGCGTGCGCCGCCACTCGCTTCTCCCACTGCGCAGCCTCGTCGACGATCGCGTCCAGCTCCGCCTGCGTGTACTGCGGCGCGCCCACCGACTCCTCCTCCGACAGCACGCCGGCGGTCGCGGCCACCTTGATCAGGTCGGCGCCCCATTTCACGCGCTCGCGCACCGCCTTGCGCACCGCGTCCACGCCGTCCGCGATGCCGGACATCTCATCGAAGTGGAGATACGGAGAGAAGCCGGTCAGGTCGACGTGCCCGCCGGTCGCGCCGATCATCAGCGTCGCCACCTGCATGCGCGGGCCGACGACCTCGCCGGCATTGATCGCATTGCGCAGCGCGACGTCGATCAGCTCGTAGCTGCCCACCTCGCGCACGGTCGTGAAGCCGGCCTCGAGCGTGCGGCGCGCGAATACGTGCGCGGTCACCGCGTAGTCGACGTGGCTCTTGCGGAACAGGCCTTCGTAGTAGTCGCCCGGATCGCCGCTCGTGACGTGCGTGTGGCAATCGATCAGGCCGGGCAGCAGCGTCGCGCCGCGGAGGTCGATCACGCGCGCGCCTTCGGGGATCGCGAGATCGCGGCCGACGGCGCGGATGCGCTCGCCGTCGATCACGACCACGGCGTTTTCGATCGGCGCGGAGCCGCTGCCGTCGATCAGCCGTGCTGCGCGCACGGCGATGACGGGCGGCGCAGGAGCGGCCGCGGCCGCGGGTTCCTGCGCGGCGGCGGGGGCGGGCGGCAACGCGAGCGCGAGAGCGGCGATGAGCGCCAGGCGGGCGACGGACATCGATCCTCCCGAAGAGCGGCGCGCGCGATCGGCGCGTTGCGAGCTGCGAACGGGCGGCAGGCCGCGCGGCTGCAGCGAGTCCGGCGCAGCTGAAGGCGGCATGAGGGCGCGAAGCATACGAGCGCGCGCTTGCTAATGCTCCACGCCTTTTCGGGAGGCTCTGCATGCGCGCAAAATTCGCGGCGGCGCTCGCCGCAGGCTGGCTGCTCGCGGCGTCCAGCGCGGCGCCGGCATTCGCCGCGGACAAGCCGAGCGTGCGGCTCGCGACGACGACGACGCTCGAAGAGATCGGCCTGCTTGCTTATCTGCTCCCGAAATTCAGCGCAGACACCGGCATCGCGGTCCAAGTGCTCGCGGTCGACGCGAAGCGCGCGTTCGAGCTCGGCAAGCGCGGCGAGGCGGACGCGCTGCTGGTCGACGACCCGGCGTCGGAGCAGTTCTTCGTCTCGCAGCGAGATGCGCTCGAGCGGCGGGAGGTCGCGATCGCCGAGATGCTGATCGCGGGCCCGCGCACCGATCCAGCCGAGATCGGAGATTCGGGCAGCCCGCCCGGCGCGTTCAAGTCGATCGCCGACACGAAGGCGCCGTTCGTCTCGCGCGGCGACCACTCCGGGACGCACGCGCTCGAGCGGCGACTGTGGAACATGGCCGGCCGCGTGCCCGAGACCGGCGCCGGCAGCTGGTACCTCAGCGCGAACGCGCGCATGCCCGCGGCGCTCGCGCTCGCGGGCGAGAAGCGCGCCTATCTCGCGATCGACCGCGCCAGCTGGCTCGCGCAGCGCAGTCACTACGGGCTGATCGAGCTCGTGAACGGCGGCGCGGCGATGGAGAATCCGATCAGCGTCCTCGTCGTGAACGACCTCAAGCACAAGAGCGCGCGCTACGCGCCGGCAAAGAAGCTCGCCGATTGGCTGACGGGCTCTCAAGGCCGCACGCTGATCGCGCGCTTCGAGATCGCGGACAAGACGCCGTTCGCGGTGCGTTGAGTGCAAGCGCCGTTTCGGCGCGGCCCGCTGAGCCGTCGGGCGCGTCGCGCCGTTCAGGCGGCGGGTCGTTGCTCGCGGCGAGCCTGGATCAGCTCCCACGCGAGCGGCGCCAGCGAGATCGCGACGATCGCGAGCACGACCGCCGAGAAGTTGTCGCGCACGAACTCGAGCCGGCCGAAGTAGTGGCCCGCGAGCAGGCACGAGAGCACCCAGGTCGCGCCGCCGGTCACGTTGTAGATCGAGAACGTGCGCAGATCCATGCGCCCGATGCCGGCGAGGAACGGCGCGAACGTGCGCACGATCGGGACGAAGCGCGACAGGAAGATCGTCTTCTTGCCGTACCTCGCGTAGAACGCCTCGGTGCGCTCGACGTACTTCCGATTCAGCCAGCGCGAGCGCTCGGTGAAGACCGCGGGGCCGAGGTACGCGCCGGCCGCGTAATTCACGAAGTCGCCGATCACCGCGGCGAGGATCAACAGGATCGCGGTCCAGGTCACGTCGATCGGCGAATCGGGCAGCGCCGCGAGCGCGCCGGTCGCGAACAGCAGCGAGTCGCCGGGCAGCACCGCGAGCAGCACGATCCCGCTCTCGCAAAAGACGATCGCGGCCAGCAGCACGTAGAGCGACGGGCCGAAGCGCGCGGCCAGCTCCACCAGGTGCTTGTCGATGTGCAGCACGAAGTCGACGAAGCCCTGGATCCACTCGAGCATTCGCGCTCCTCGGCGCGCCGGCGCCCCGGCGTGAGTAGCGCGCGACCGGCCCGCGTGACGGCGGATGATCCGTCACCTCGAGCGCTGGCTGCGCGTCGAGTCTGGGCGTATCCCTGCAGCGAACGAGCTGCATTGAAACCCGGCTCGGAACGCTCGTAGACTGCGCGCCGCGCCTCGGAGTGACCCGTGATCGAAATCGCTCAGGTGTCGCGCCTCTACCGGCGCGGCGCAGACGAGGTGCACGCGCTCGAGGACGTCAGCCTCTCGATTCCGGCGGGACGCTTCGTCGCGCTGATGGGTCCCTCCGGATCCGGGAAGTCGACGCTGCTGAACCTGATCGCCGGGCTCGACCGGCCGACGCGCGGCGAGGTGTCGGTCGCGGGCCGCCGCCTCTCCGAGCAGAGCGAGGACGAGCTCGCCGGTTTCCGCGCCGCGCACCTCGGCTTCGTGTTCCAGTTCTTCAACCTGATCCCGGTGCTTTCCGCGCGCGAGAACGTCGAGCTGCCGCTGCTGCTCACCCGGCTCGGCAAGGCCGAGCGCCGCCAGCGCACCGATACCGCGCTGCGCATCGTCGGCCTCTCGGAGCGCGCCGAGCACATGCCGGCGCAGCTGTCGGGCGGCGAGCAGCAGCGCGTCGCGATCGCGCGCGCGGTCGTCTCCGATCCCGAGATCGTGGTGGGCGACGAGCCGACCGGCGACCTCGACGCGAAGAACGCGGAGGAGGTGCTGGCGCTGCTGCGGACGCTGAAGCAGGACTTCGGCAAGACGGTCGTGATCGTCACGCACGATCCGCGCGCGGTGCGCTGGGTCGACGAGGTGATCCATCTCGACAAGGGCGTGCTCACGGGGCGCGAGCCCGGCGGAGCGGGCCGATGATCCGCTTCCTCCCGCTGGTCGCACGTAACCTCGGCCGTAACAAGCTGCGCACCGCGCTCACCGGCGGCGCGATCGCGCTCGCGATCGCGCTGGTCTGCGTGCTGCGCACGATGCCGATGGCGTTCGACACGATGCTGAACCAGATCGCACGCAACACGCGCGTCTCGGTGCACAACTCGGCGGGCATCGTCTACTCGATGCCGTACGCGTACCTGAACAAGGTGCGCACGATTCCCGGCGTGATCGATGCGGTCAGCTGGACGTGGTTCGGCGGCGCGACCGACCCCGACAAGGGCGTCGAGTTCCCGAACTTCGCCGTCGACGCGGACCACATCGGCAAGGTGTACGAGGACTACGGCATCGATCCGGCCGAGCTCGACGCATTCGTGCGCAATCGCAGCGCCGCGCTGGTCGGCATCACGGCGGCCGATCGCTACGGCTGGGAGCCCGGCGACCGCGTGACGCTGCAGAGCACCGTGTTCCCGGTGACGCTCGAGTTCCAGATCGCCGGCACCGTGCCCTCGCGCAAGAACTTCGAGGGCCGCTCGCGCAACAGCATGCCGGTGCTCTGGTTCCACCGCGAATACTTGGTCGAAGCGCTGCGCGCGCAGAGCATCGAGATGGACCAGCTCGGCAACATCTGGGTGCGCGTCGACGACCCCGCGCGGGTCGACGGCGTGATGCGCGAGATCGACACGATGTTCCGCAACAGCGACGCCGAGACGACCTCGGAGACCGAGAAGTCGTTCTTCGGGAGCTTCTTCTCGAGCGTGCAGGGCCTGCTCACGGTGATCCAAGCGGTCGCCGCGCTCGTCACGCTCTGCATCGTGTTCATCGCCGCGAACACCGCGAGCATGGCCGTGCGCGAACGGCTGCGCGAGATCGCGGTGCTGAAGGCGATCGGCTTCGGGCGCAACTTGTTGTTCGGAACGCTGCTGGCCGAAGCCGCGCTGCTGGCGAGCGCAGCGGGCGCCGCGGGCGTGCTCGCGTCGCTCGGCATCGCCGAGGGGCTCGCGAGCATCGGGGGTACGAATCCGGCGATGGGCCCGCTCGCGTCGTTCGTGATCACGAACACCGTCGTCGTTCAGGGGCTCTTCTTGTCGCTGTTCGTCGGCATCCTCACCGGCTTCGTCCCCTCGTTCGGCGCATCGCGCCGCAGCGTCGCGCTGACGTTGCGCGAGGTGTTCTGATGGCGTTGCCGCTCTCGTACGCGCTGCGCAACCTCACGCATCGGCGCGGGCGCACGGCGATCACGGTGGGCGTGGTCGCGCTCGTGGTGATCGCGACGACGCTGCTGCTCGGCCTCGTTTCGAGCCTGCGCCGCACGCTGGTCGCGACCGGCGACGCGCACAACTTGATCGTGCTGCGCAAGGGCTCGAACAACGACGGCTCGTCGCAGCTGCCGCTCGAGGCCTACCAGACGCTGCGCTTCTTCGATGGGATCGCGAAGGACGCGCAGGGCCAGCCGCTGGTCTCGCCGGAGCTCGTCGTGCAGCCGTTCTTCCATCGCGGAGACGGCCAGCGGGAGAACGTGCTCGTGCGCGGTGTCGAGCCAGTCGCGCTCGAGGTGCATCGCGAAGTGCGCGTCGCGGAGGGGCGCATGCTCGCGCCGTCGAGCACCGAGGCGGTGGTCGGTCGCGGCATTGCGGCGCGCTATCCGGAGATCGCCGTCGGCAAGGACCTGCGCTTCGGTCGCGGCCACTGGCGCGTGGTCGGAATTCTCGACGCGGGCGGATCCTCGTTCGAGAGCGAGGTGTGGGTGGATGCGCGCCAGCTCGCGGCCGACGCGAAGCGCACGCTCCCCTATTCGGGCATGCGCGTCCGCGTCGCCGATGGTGCGGATCGCGAAGCGCTCGCGCGCCGCATCGAGGACGATTCGCGCTGGGCGCTCGAGGCGAAGCCGGAGACCGACTACTACGCCGAACAGGCGGAGTCGTCGCGCACGCTGTTCGCGATCGTCGTGCTCGTGGCGATCATGGCCGGCATCGGCGCCGGCTTCGGCGCCGCGAACACGATGTACGCGGCCGTGCAGGCGCGCACCGCGGAGATCGGAACGTTGCGCGCGCTCGGCTTCTCGCGCGGCGACGTGCTGATCTCGTTCCTCGCCGAGTCGGTCGCGATCGCGCTGCTCGGCTTCGTCGTCGGGGGCGCGGTCGCCGTCGTCGCCGGCGCGCTGCTCTCGCAGGCGCTCGGCGGGATCGGGTTCGCAGCGGCGACGTTCACGACCAACGTGATCGCACTCCGCGTTGCGCCGGGAGATCTGCTGACCTCGGCACTGATCGCGCTCGCCATCGGCGTCGTCGGCGGCATCGCGCCGGCGTGGCGCGCGGCGCACCTGCGGCCCATCGACGCGCTGCACCGAGCGTGAGCACGCCGGCCGATTCTCCGCGCTCGCTGCGCGACGAGCTCTCGTCGCTGAAGATCGATCGCGGCGCACCGCCGCCGACGCGGCGCCGCGTGCCGCGCTTCCTGTGGGCGCTGGCGCTCGCGCTACTCGCGGTCGGCGCGTTCGGCCTCTACCGCGCGACGCTCGGTGCGCCGCTGGTGGTGCGCGTCGCGTACGCGGCACGCAGCGAGGGCGCCGCGGCGCCCGCGGCGGCGGGCTCGGTGCTCACCGGCTCCGGCTACATCGTCACCGGCGAGAAGTACATCTCGATCGGAGTGCGCGTACCGGGACGCATCGACGCCTATCTCGTCGACGAGTCCGACACCGTGAAGCAGGGCCAGCCGCTCGTGCAGCTCGATCAGCGCGACTACGTCGCAGCGCTCGCGCGCGCGCGCGCGTCGCTCGAGCTCGCGGACGCGACGGCCGAGCTCGCCGAGACGGAGGCCAAGCGGCTGCGCGCGCTGCGCGGGCTCGACGTCGCTGCGCAGTCGGCGCTGGACGTGAAGGAGAGCGAGCTGCGCGTTGCGCGCGCGCAGGTGAAGCAGGCCGAGGCGGCGCTGCGCGAGGCGGAGGTCGCGCTCGACTACACGACGCTGCGCGCGCCGCGCGACGGCGTGATCCTCGCGAAGCTGAAGGAGGTGGGGGAGATCGCCGTGCCCGGCGGCTTCGCGGGCGCCGGCGATTTGATCCGGATGGCGGACCTGACGGACCTGCGCGCCGAAGTCGACGTGAACGAAGTCGATCTCGCGCGCGTCTCGCTCGGGCAGCGCGCGGAGGTGACGCCGGATGCGTTCCCGGATGCGCACTACGCGGCAGAGGTCGTGAAGCTGTATCCGCAGGTGAATCGGCAGAAGGGGACGCTCAAAGTCGAGGTGCGGCTGCTCGAGCGCGACGAGAAGCTGCGGCCGGATTCGAGCGTGCGGGTCGCGTTTCTCGCGGCGGAGCCGGAGCGCGCGGCCGGCGAGCCGCCGCCCGCGGTGATTACGGTGCCCAAGGCGGCGGTGCAGAACGGGCGCGTGTGGGTCGTCAGCGACGGGAAGCTGCGCGAGCAAGCGGTGGAGATCGGTGGGGAGAGCGGGGATTCAGTTGTCGTCCGGTCCGGATTGCTGGGCGGCGAGGCGGTGGTCGTCGGATCCGAGGGTGAGCTCGAGGCCGGGAAGAAGGTTCTGGTCGAGCGGGAGTAGGCGCGTCTCGTGCGGGGCGCGCGAGATGTCGCGCGTTGTCTTGGCTCGCAGTGCTTGTTACGAGCAGCGCGGACGCGGCGGGGCCGGCGCGCGGTCCGGCGGGGGCTCGCTGCGCTCGGCCGCGCGGTCGCTCTCGATCGGTAGCGGGCGGGTTTCGAGGCATCTTGCGTTGCATCCGAGTGTGAGCGCGACCGCGCCTGGGCGCTCGCTCCGCGACCCCGCCTCCCCGCGCGCCGGCCCCGCCGCGTCCGCTCGTGCTGGGGCTCTCGATCAGGTGTCATGGGGAAGGCTGCGGAGCGGTCGGCGTCGAGCCGACCGCTCCGCACGCTTCGCGTGGTCAGCGCGACTTCTCAGTGCGCGCACCTTGGGGCGTCGCGGGCGCCTCGGCAGCGCGGACGCGCCGGCCCGGCCGCGTCCGCTCGTGCTGGGGCCCTCGATCGAATGTTATGGAGAACGCAGTGGAGCGTCGGCGCGAGCCGACCGCTCCGCACGCTCCGCGGCGATTCGAGGCCGGGATGATCGGCCTCGTGCGGTCACGGCTCGAGCGTGCAGCCTTTGCCTTCTTCGAAGCGGGCGACGCGTGGGGGGAAGCCGGGGAGGCCGGACTGAACGCCGGTGCCGTCGGGGAGCGGGGAGGTTCGCAGCCAGTCGATGCGCGGGAAGGTCGCGAGGTCGGCGCGGCAGGCTTCGAAGTCGCGGCCGCCGACGTGGATGCAGGAGCAGATCTCCTTCGCGGCGAGGCCGCCGCCGACGTAGCTGCGTTGCTTCAGCTCGACCCAGCTCGCGGCGCCGAGGACGAGCGTCAGCCAGATCGAGAAGCCGATCACCCACTTTCTCATTGCGCGCTCCCGGGCGCGAACGCGTCGATCAGCTCCTCGAGGCCGGCGCGCAGCTCGGCCCAGCTGCTGGCGTTCATCTCGCCGAGTCGCACGACGACGAGGTCGCGCGAGGGGACGACGACGACGAATTGGCCCGCGCTGCCGTTCATCTCGAAGGTGTCGAGATCGCCGCGGTACATCGGATGCTGGTCGGGGCCGGGCTTGGCGTTGATCCAGAAGTGGGCGCCGTAAGTGCCGTTGTTGGGGACCGGCGCGGGCGTGCGCGAGAAGTCGACCCAGCCGGCGGGCAGGATGCGGCGGCCTTCCCAGAGGCCGTCGCGCAGGTAGAGCAGGCCGAGCCGCGCCCAGTCTTGCGCGTTCGCCCAGACGAATGCGCCGACGAGCGGCGTGCCGGCGCGGTCGGTCTCGACGAGCAGCGAGCGGATTCCGAGCGGCTCGTCGAGCTCGCGCTGGGTGAACGCGCGCCAGTCCTCGCCGGCGCGCTCGACGACGAGCCGCGCGAGCAGCTGCGTCGTGCCCGTCGAGTAGGCCCAATGAGTGCCAGGCGCGTAGGTCGAGGCGACCTCGGCGGCGGCGAGCGCGCTGTCGCCTGAGAGATCGCCGAACAGGAGGCGCGCGACGAAGCTGCTGGTGCCGTCGTCGCCGTCCTCGTTCGCGAGGCCGGTCGTCATCTGCAGCGCCTCGCGCACGCTGATCGCGCGGCGCGGGTCTTCGGAGCCGGCGCGCCAGCTGCGGGCGTCGAGCGGCTCGTCGAGCGAGATGCGGCCGTCGCGCACGAGGATGCCGATCCACGCGTTCGCGAGGCTCTTGCCGGCCGACCAGGAGCGGAAGCGGGAACGCGCGTCGAAGCCGGGCGCGTAGCGCTCGACGACGAGCTTTCCGCCCTGGACGACGAGCAGTGCGCGCGTGTCCGCGACGCCCGCTGCGCTCCGCTTCGCGAACAGCCTGCCGAGCGCGACCTCGATCGCGATGTGGTCGGCGCGCTGCGGGTCGCCACGTGGCCAGCCCCGCGTCGGGTACGCGACGTCGATGCGCTGCGGCGGAAGCGGGAAGCGAGGAGCCGCTGCGTCTCCGCCGGCCGGGCCGCCTGAGAGGACGAGCAGCGCAATTAGGCTCAGCGTGCGAACGTGGGTCATGCGCGGCGCATTGTGACAGCGCGAGCGTGAATGCCCAGATCGCCTCAGCCATGGGAGAATGCGTACAAGCGCCGGTTGGGCTGGACGGCGAGAGACCTCTCGCGCGTTCGTGCTGCGGCATACGAAATGCAGGTCGTCGGGGGGTGGCGAAGGAGCTCACATGCCCCAGGAAGCGATCGGACGCGGCGATTCTCCTGCGCTGGATCCCTCGGACGCCTTCCTCCCAAACGCCCAGCCGCAGCGCTCTCGCGGCACGGCGGACTCCGCCGGCGGCGACGACGCGGAGCGCGATTCGACACAGCCGGCAGCAAGCCGGCTCGCGCTCGCTGTCGCGCGCCGGCTTCACCGCGCGCTCGGCGCGAGCGACGTCCGCTTCGAGCTCTGCGACGGCGGCGCGGTCGGCCCGGCGCGCGCGCAGGCGGTCGCGACGCTGCGCTTCGGCGACGCGTGGGCGCCGCTCGCGCTCGCGCTCGACCCGGATTTCGCGCTGGGCGAGCTGTATGCGAAAGGGCGCATCGCGATCGACGGCTCGCTGATCGACTTCCTGAGCCGCACCGATACGACGACGAGTCGCGGTGGGCTCACCGGAGCGGTGCACCGCGCGCTGCGCTTCGGCGCACCCGCCGGTTGGCGCCAGGCGCTCGGCCGCGCCGCCGGCAACGCGCGCCACCACTACGACGTCGGCAACGGGTTCTACGCGCTCTGGCTCGACGAGCGCATGGTCTACACGTGCGCGTACTTCGCGCAGCCGGCGCTCTCACTGGAGCAGGCGCAGCTCGCGAAGCTCGATCACGTGTGCCGCAAGCTGCGGCTGCGCCCGGGCCAGCGCGTGCTCGAGCTCGGCTGCGGCTGGGGCGCGCTTGCGATCCACATGGCGAGTCATTACGGCGCCGAGGTGCGCGCGTTCAATGTCTCGCACGAGCAGCTGAGCTGGGCGCGCGAGCAGGCGGCGAAGCAGGGCGTCGGCTCGCGCGTCGAGTTCGTGCTGGACGACTACCGCAATGCGCACGGCCGCTTCGATGCGCTCGCGTCGGTCGGCATGCTCGAGCACGTCGGCCCGCGGCACTACGAGGAGCTCGGACGCGTGGTCGACCGCACGCTCGCGCCGGACGGCCTCGCGTTCGTGCACACGATCGGGCGCTCGCAGCCTCAGCCACTGAATCGCTGGGTCGCGACGCGGATCTTCCCGAACGCGCACCCGCCGGCGCTCTCGGAGATGATGCGGATCTTCGAGCCGAACGGGTTCGCGGTGCTCGACGTCGAGAACCTGCGCCTGCACTACGAGCGCACCGCACAGCACTGGCTCGCGCGCTTCCAGCGCGCGTGGCCCGAGATCGTGACGCGCGTGCCCGAGGAGACCGCGCGCGCGTTCGAGCTCTATCTCGCCGGCACGGTCGCCGCGTTCCGCTGCGGGTGGATGTGCCTCTATCAGGTCGTGTTCGCGCGCGCGAAGAGCGACGCGGCGCCGTGGACGCGCGCCGATCTGTACGAGGCTGCGGATGGAGCGCGCTGACGTCCTCGTCGTCGGCGGCGGGCCGGCCGGCTCGTCGCTCGCGTGGGGGCTGCGCGGCAGCGGGCTGCGCGTCCGCGTGCTCGATCGCAGCACGTTCCCGCGCGACAAGACCTGCGCGGGCTGGGTGACGCCGCCGGTCTGGCAGGCGCTCGCGCTCGATCCGGACGAGTACGCGCACGGCGGCCGCACGCTGCAGCCGATCCGCGGCTTTCGCGTCGGGCGCAGCGGCGCCGGAGCCTCGCGCGTCGCGGGTGACGCGGTGATCAGCCACGGCATTCGCCGCTGCGAGTTCGACGCAGCGCTGTTAGGGCGAGCGGGCGCCGAATGCCGGCTCGGCGAGCCGCTGCGCTCGCTCGAGCGCAGCGCCGACGGCTGGCTCGTGAACGGCGCGCTGCACGCGCGGCTGCTCGTTGGCGCCGGCGGGCATTTCTGTCCGGTCGCGCGCGCGCTCGGCGGCGGAGCCGCGAACGAGGTGCCGGTCGCGGCGCAGGAGATCGAGCTGCCGATCGCCGAGCGCGACGCCGCGTCGCTCGACGTCGCCGAGGACGTGCCCGAGATCTGGTTCACGCGCGATTTCGCGGGCTACGGCTGGGTCTTCCGCAAGGGAAACTTCCTGAACGTCGGGCTCGGCCGGCGCGGCGGCAGGCGGCTCTCCGAGCACATGCGCGGTTTCCTCGCCGAGCTGCGCGCGGCGGGGCGGATTCCGGTGGGCTGGGGCGACGCGGTGCGCGGTCACGCCTATCTCACGTACGGGCTCGCGCGGCGGCCGCTCGTCGCCGAGCGCGCGGCGCTGATCGGCGACGCGGCGGGCCTCGCGTATGCGAAGAGCGGCGAGGGCATTCGGCCGGCCGTCGAGTCGGGGCTGCTGCTGGCGCGCGCGCTGCGAGGAGCGCGCGACGTCTCCGATGCGGCCGCGCTCGCGCGCTACGCGTGCGACGTCGAGACGCGCTTCGGCCCGCGCGCGCCTGCGAGCGAGCCGTGCGCGCCGCCCACGCCGGCCTGGCAGGCGGCGCTCGCGGGTCAGCTGCTCGCGATCCCGTCGTTCGCGCGGCGCGTCGTCGTCGAGCGCTGGTTCCTGAACGCGAGGCAGCCCGCGCTTTCGGCCTGAGCGTCAGCCGCTCTGCGCCGGCTCGGCCTGCGGCTGCGCGGGCCGGGGTGGCGGCTCGCCGGCGAGGATGCGCTCGGCGTCGCGAATCGCGCGCTCGAGCGTCGTGAGCTCGACCGCGCGCTCGCGGATCTCGTCGGCGAGCTCGTTCAGCCCGCGTGACGCGCTCTCGAGCTCTTTGCGCTGCGCGCCGGCCGCGCGCTCCGCGAAGTACGCGAAGCCGGCCGCCGCGCGCTCGAGCTCGTTCGCCGCGACGGAGCGCTCGCCCTTCTCGAAGCTCCGCTGTGCCCGCCGCAGGTGCGTGCTCGGCTCCTGGATGCGCACGAACTCGAAGTGCTGCCGGATGTAGACCTTCTCGCCCGGCTCGAACCAGCGCTTCGGCTCCGCGGCGAGCGGCGCCGCGAGGAGCAGTGCGATTGCAATGAGAACACCGCGGGCAAGCCCGTTCGCCATCACAGGCCAGCCTTCACGATCAGCGGAAGCAGATCGAAGCTCGAGATCACGCCGGCGAGCGCGCCGCGCTCGGTCACCCAGACGCGGTGAAGGCGGCCCTCGTGCATCAGCTTCGCGACCTCGCCAACCGGTGCGCTCCCGTCGACGCTCGCCGGGCCCTGCGTCATCACGTCGGCGGCGGTGATCTGCTGCAGGCGATCTTGGAAGTCGGCCGGTCCGCCCTGCCAATCGGGCCCTGAGAACTCGAGCAGCTCACGCAGGTACTCGCTGCCGAACGCGGCCGATTCGGTCGCGTCGAGCGCGGCGCGAACCAAATCCGTCAGCGTGATCGCGCCGAGCATCACGCCTTCCTCGGAGACGACCGGCGCGCCGTGAATCTCCTCCTCGATGAAGGTGCGGTGCACGTCGCTGAGCGGCGTCTCGGGCGAGATCGAGATCACCGGGCTCTGCATGACGTCGCGTGCGACGACTCCCATCGGCGTGCTCCTCTCGTCAGCGAGCGCTCCCTAGCAGCGCTTCCTCTCGGCGCTCGTGCGCGTCGAGGTGCGGGAACCACGCCTCCAGCGCGGCGGCGGTCGCGGCCCGGTCGCGCCTCGCGAGCGCGACGGTCGCGGCCGAGAAGCCCGCGACGCGACGCGCAGCGCTTCGCGCCGCAAGCGCATGTAGACGTCCGGCCCGGATCGCATGGACTCGGTCATGCGCGTCTTCGTCGCAAGCGGCGTGCCACGCCTCGTGCGGCATTACGGCCGGAAACCCGACCCGGCTGCGGCATTCCGTCCGCCGGGCGCGGCTCTCCGCAGTGGCCGACCGGCGCGCGCCGTGCTTCGCTCGGGCGAATGGACACGCGCGCAGTTCACGACGCGGTGGCGAAGCTGCGAGCGGCGCTCGCGCAGCCCGACGATTTGACGTCCGAGATCCGCAGCGAGCTCGAGCTCGCGCTGCACGACGTCGAGCGCGCGCTGCGCACGCGCAGGGAGGCTTCGCTGAACGAGCGCGTCGGCGAGCTGGCGACCCGCTTCGAGGTGACCCATCCCGCGCTCGCCGAATCGGTCGCGTCGCTCGCGCGGGCGCTCGCCGCGATCGGGATCTAGCGCGCGCATCACCGCGGTCGCCTGCGGTCGCGGAGCTGCTTGCGCTGACAGCTCGCTCCAAACCGGCATGTCTCGCGGTCCGTGGGCGGCGACCTCGCGGCGCCCGTCGATCGTCGACGACACGAACGCCTCGTCGAATCCGCCGTGCCGCTTCGCGATCGTCCGTAGGTTCGCCGGCGGCACGCGGAGCTCGGCAGCGAGCGGGCCGTCGCCCGCGCCGGTCGCGCCATGGCACGGCGCGCAGTGCTTCGCGAACAGCCCTTGGCCGCCGGCGGGCGGAGCCGGGCGCCCGCAGCCGAGCGCGGTCAACGCGAGCCCGCCAAGCAGCGCGAGGAGGGCACGAGGGCGTTTGGATCGCATGCTGCTGACGCGCCGTGCACGGGCCGCGCCCCCCTCCGGAGATGCGGCAGCTGCATCCCTCGGGCACGCACGTTTGACAGCGCCACTGACCTCCGCATGATCGGGCCGAGATGACCCTCGAGCGGACGACACTGCTCGCGTTCTTCGAGCTGAGCGATGAAGACATCGCGCAGCTCGCCGAGCTGCGGCCGCTGCTCGAGAAGCACGCCGACTCCCTGGTCGCGGCGTTCTATCGCCATCTGCTCGGCTTTCCCGAGACGCGCAACCTGCTGCGCGATCCGCGCGTGGCGGAGCACCTGCTCGGAGAGCAGAAGAGATATCTGCTGAGCCTCGCCGATCCGTTGATCGACGACGCCTACATCGCTCGGCGACGGCAAGTCGGAGAGGTGCACGAGCGCATCGGCCTCGCGCCGACCTGGTACCTCGGTGCGTACTCGCTCTACCTGTCTCTGCTGAGCCCGATGTTCGCGGACGGCTTCCCGGGCGATCCGGAGAAAGCCGAGCGGCTCCAGAACACGGTCGGCCGGCGGCTCCGCCTCGACAGCGCGCTTGCGCTCGAGACCTACGTCGACCGCCGCGAGAGCGATCTCGAGTACCTGAATCAACAGCTCGCCGAGAGCAGCCGGAAGCTCGCGCGCGATCTCGAGGCGACCGGGGTCGAGCTCCGCTCCAGCCGCGCGCGCGCGCGCGCTGCCGAGCGTCTCGCGTCGATCGGCACGCTCGTCGCCGGCCTCGCGCACGAGATCGGAACGCCGATGGGCGTGATCCAGGGGCACGCGAAGCTGCTCGAGGGCGCCGTCTCGGACGAGAACGCGCGCTGGCGGCTGCGCACGATCCGCGAGCAGATCGCGCGGATCGCACGGATCATGGAAAGCCTGATGAACATGTCGCGCCCCGCGGCGCGACGGGCGCGCGCGCAGGTCGAGCTGACGGTGCTGCTCGACAACACGCTGCGCTTTCTGACCGAGCGCCTGGCGCGCCGCGCCGTGCAGGTCGAGCGCGACTACCGCGAGGTGCCGCCGCTTCACGCAGACGCCGAGGGGCTGCAGCAGATCTTCTTGAATTTGCTGATGAATGCGCTCGACGCGATGCCAGAGGGCGGGCGCCTGCGGGTCTCGATCAGCCCGATCGCCGGCGGCGCCGAAGTACGCGTCGCGGACAGCGGCGGCGGGATTCCGCCCGAGGTCCAGGCGCGCATGTTCGACCCGTTCTTCACGACGAAGCAGGCGGGGCAGGGCCATGGGCTCGGGCTTGCCGTCGCGCGCGGCATCGCGCACGACCATGGGGGCGACATTCGGCTCTTGCGCAGTGCGGCGGACGGCAGCGAGTTCGCCGTCACGCTTGCGGTGGACTGACGGGTCCAGCCGGAAACGAGCGGGCGGTCGGGGCGTTTCGCCCAAATTGCATTCCCATTGGTACAAAGTGCCACGGCTTCGGCTGAGATCTTCCGCGAGCGCGCGCCTCGCCCGCCAACTCGATGGCACGCGCCGTGCTCTGGAAAATCCCGCATGAGACGTACAGCCCAAATCTTGGTCGTGGACGACGACCGCGCGATGCGGGAGATGCTCGCCTCCCTGTTCAAAGAGCGCGGCGTCTGGGTGGAAGAAGCGAGCTCGGCGCGCGCAGCGCTCGAATCGGCAGCGGATCACGAGTTCGACGTCGTGCTGTCCGACATTCGCATGCCCGGGATGTCGGGCATCGACCTGGTCGGCCAGCTGCGCCGGCTTCGGCCAAGCGCGCCGGTCGTGCTGATGACCGCGTTCGGCACGATCGACTCGGCGGTCGAGGCGATGCGCGCCGGCGCGTTCGACTACATCACGAAGCCGTTCGAGCCGGACGCGGTGATCTTCGCGGTCGAGCGCGCACTCGATCACGCCGCGCTCGCGCGCGAGAACCAGACGCTGCGGCACGCGGTGCAGTCGACCGGCTCGCTGGGCGAGCTGATCGGCACCAGCCCCGCGATGCGGGACATCATCGCGCTGATCCAGCGCGTCGCGCCCAGCCGCGCGAGCGTGCTGATCACCGGCGAGAGCGGCACTGGCAAGGAGGTGGTCGCGCGCACGCTGCACTTCCACGGTGCGCGCAGCGAGAAGCCGTTCGTGCCGGTCAACTGCACGGCGATTCCCGAGGGCCTGCTCGAGAGCGAGCTGTTCGGCCACGTGCGAGGCGCGTTCACCGGTGCGCACGCGAGCAAGCACGGCCTGTTCGAGAAGGCGCACGGCGGAACGCTCTTCCTCGACGAGATCGGCGACATGGGTCTCGGGCTGCAGGCGAAGCTGTTGCGCGTGCTGCAGGACCGCGAGATCCGTCCGGTCGGCGGCACGCAGACGGTGAAGGTGGACGTGCGCATCATCGCCGCCACCAACAAGGACCTTCCGGCCGAGATCGGAGCCGGCCGCTTCCGCGAGGATCTGTTCTACCGGCTGAACGTGGTGCCGATCGTCGTGCCGCCGCTGCGCGAGCGGCCCGAAGACGTTCCCGCGCTCGTGGAGGCATTCTTGCGCCGCCACGGCGAAGGGCGCCGGCGTTTCGTCTCGTCCGAGGCGCTCGCACTGCTGCGCGCGCAGCCGTGGCGCGGCAACGCGCGCGAGCTCGAGAACACGATCGAGCGCGCGCTCGCGCTGACCGACGCGGAGACGCTCGGGGTTGCCGACATTCCGCTGCCTGCCGGCAGCGCGCCGATGCCCGCGGCGCCCGCACGCTCGGCGCCCGACCTCGACGCCGCGCTGCGCGTCGCCGCCGCGCGCGGCGCGAGCTTGCGCGAGCTCGACGAGAGATACACCGCGCTCGTGCTCGCCCACACCGGCGGCAACAAGGTGCGGGCGTCGCAGATCCTCGGCATCGATCGCAAGACGCTCTATCGCCGCGCCGAGCGCCGGGCACGCGAGCTTCCTGGGGAGGAAACGCATCGTGAAGACTCCGCGCAAGCTGCTGGTCGGGACTGATTTCTCTGCGGGGGCAGCGCGCGCACTCGACACCGCACTGCTGATCGCCGAGAAATCGCGAGCCGAGGTGCACGTCGTGCACGCGCTCGAGGTGCCGCTGCCGATGTTCGAGCCGTACGCGGTCGCGCTGCCGCCCGAGCTGATCGGGGCCGCGCGCAAGACCGCGCAGGACAAGCTCGCCGCCGCGAGCGAGAAGGTGCTCGCGCGGGGTCTGCGCGGCGGCGCGCACCTCGGCGAGGCGCCGGCGTCGCTCTGCATCGCCGAGCGCGCGCGCGAGATCGGCGCCGATCTGGTCGTGATCGGGACGCATGGGCACGCGGGTCTGAAGCGTTTCTTGTTGGGCTCGGTCGCCGAGCGCACGGTGAAGGAGTCCCCGGTCTCGGTGCTCACGGTGAAAGGCGAGGGCCACGCCGAGGCGCCGCGCAAGATCGTGGTCGGCGTCGACTTCTCGAAGCACTCCGAGGAAGCCGTCGCGCTGGCTGCCGACTGGGCGCGCGCGTTTCAGGCGGAGCTCCACCTCGTCCACGGCCTCGAGCTGCGGCTGCCGTTCGTGACGCCCTACGAGGTCTCGGTGCCGGACGCGCTGATCGACGCCGCGTACGCGGAAGGGCGCAAGCGCCTCGATGCGCTCGCGAAGAGCTTCGGCGGCCTCGACGTGCGCACCGATCTCGCGAGCGCGCCGGCGCACGCCGCGCTCGACTCCGTCGCCGAGAGCCTGCACGCGGATCTGATCGTGACCGGCTCGCGCGGGCTCGGCGGCCTCAAGCACGCCGTGCTCGGCAGCGTCGCGGAGCGCACGCTGCGCCACGCGCCGTGCAGCATGCTCACCGTGAAGGCGCCGATCGGCTGAGGCGCACCACCCGGTCGTTCAGACCCGAGTCACGCGCACCGCCGTCGCCTGTCGACCACGGCGTGGCGCACCGGCGCTCACATGCAGCGCAGGCAGGTCGTCGCGCCGGGCAGCGCGCGCAGGCGCGCGACCGGGATGCGCCCTCCGCAGCGATCGCAGAATCCGAAGCGTCCGCGCGCGGCGCGATCGAGCGCACGATCGAGCGCGCTGAGCCGTCGCGTCCTCGCGGCCTCGAGCGCCTCCGACATCTGCTCGTCGCTGCGCAGCGCGGCGACATCGGCGAGATCGCCCGGCTCGCGGCGCTGCTCGGTGCGTTGCCGATCGCGCGCACTGAGTTGAGACAGGTCCTTGGCCACCGCATCGCGCTCGCGGCGCAGCTCGTGCAGCAGCGCGCGTTCGGGCGGAAGCTGGGGGCGGGGCGCTCCCAGCCGCTCCGTCCACAAGTGAGTCGCGAGCGCGCGGAGGACGTCCGTCTCGGACAAGATTCCCGCGAGCCGCCCCGCGCCGTCGACGATCGGGATGCAGCCGATGCGGTGCTCCGCCATGCGCTCAGCGGCGAGCTGAAGCGCGTCGGCCGGGCCGAGTGTTTGGGGCGCGTGAGTCATCAGGTCGCCGACGGTCCAGCCCGCCTCGGTCGCGCGCGCCTTCTCGCCCACCGGCGCGCGCGGGTCGACGCCGACAGGCAGCGCGGCGCGCAAGTCGTCGACCGTGAGCACGCCGATCACGCGCCGCTCGCCGTCGACGATCGGCAGATGACGGATGCCGTGGCGGATCATCCGCTCGTGCGCCTCCAGCGCCGATTCCTCGGCGCTCGCGGTGACCGGGTCTTCGCTCATCCAGCTTCGGACGACTTCGCGCACGGCGGCTCCTCCCTCGCGCTCGGGTCGCCCGCATGTTGTGCAAGCACGATGCCGCGTGATCGCGCGCGGCTCTCCAGTCTCACGCGCGCGACGAGGAACGCCGCCGCAGCGCGCTGCAGCGACGCGGCGCAGGGTCCCATCGGCGCGCCTCGCCAGCGTTCAGGCCCGCTCCGCCGCCGGCATGCGCGATGGGCTCCGCGTGCACGCCATTTACCCGATGAGGCAAGAAATCGACGCTGAGCCGCACGAGGCCGGCGGTCGTCCGCGGTACAGCTCGTGCACGTGCTCGGATCGGGGTGCTTGCGTCGGAGCGAGTACGGATCCGAGCGCAGGGCTTGTTGGTGGCGTTCGCCGGCGGCCTGCGGCGCATCGGTGAGCGCACGCGCCGTGCCGTGCTCCGAATCGCTCGGGCGACTCGGCCGCCCGCCGAAAGGGCGGCCTAAGATGCGCCCGTGCCGCAGCCCATCCACGCGTATCTGCCGTTCGCGAGCGCTGCGCGCGCGCTGCTCGAGAAGCACTTCCCGGGGCGCGACGTCGTCTGCTGGAGCAAGCCCGAGGAGTTCAGCGCCGGGATCGGCGACGCGGTCTACCTGTTCGCGCTGCAGCCGCCGCGCTCGCACTGGGCGCAGGCCGAGAAGCTGCGGCTGATTCAGGCGTTCGGGGCCGGCGTCGACTACCTGCTGCCGGCGGACGGGCTCGCCGAGCGCGTCGTGATCGCGAACCAGCGCGGGATGTCGGCGGACTCGATGGCGGAGTTCGGCCTCACGCTGGTGCTGGCGCTGCTGAAGCAGCTGCCGTTCTTCGTCGCGGCGCAGCATGCACAGCGCTGGGAGCGCCGCCTGCCGGAGCGAGTCGCCGGTAAGACGCTCGGCATCCTCGGCCTCGGCGCGATCGGCCTCGCGCTCGCCGAGCGCGCGCACGCGCTCGGCATGCGCGTGATCGGGACCCAGCGCGAGCCGAAGGCGCATCCCGCGGTCGCGTGGATCGAGGGGCCGGCTGGTGCCGCGCGCGTGCTCGCCGAGAGCGACGTCGTCGTGATCCTCGTGCCGCTCACCGACGCGACGCGCGGCTCGCTCGGCGCGCGCGAGCTCGCGCTGCTGAAGCCGAGCGCGTACCTCGTCAACCTCGCGCGCGGCGGCATCGTCGACGAGGCGGCGCTCTACGCCGCGCTGGCCGGCGGGCGGCTCGCCGGCGCTGCGTTCGACGTGTTCGCGCGCGAGCCGCTGCCCGCGGACAGCCCGCTCTGGAAGGCGCCGAATTTCTGGCTGACGCCGCACGTCGCGGGCGGCTTCCCGGACCTGCTCGATACCTCGATCGGGCTGTTCGCCGAGAACGTGCAGCGGCTCGAGCGGGGCGAGCCGGTGCGCTCGGCCGTCGACCGCGGGCGTGGCTACTAGGCGCCGGGCGTGAGCGCGTACGCCTGGCTCGACCGCGCGCTGCTCGCGCCGCTCGGGCCCGAGCGCGGTCACGCGCTCGCGCTGCTCGGCATGTCGCTCGGCATCGCGCCGCGCGCGCCGCGCGTCGTCGACCCGCTCCGCTGGAACGGCGTCACGTTTCCGAATCGCGTCGGCGTCGCGGCGGGTTTCGACAAGAACGCGCTCGCGCTGCGCGGCTTCGCGGCGATCGGCGCCGGGTTCGTGGAGGTCGGGACGATCCTCGCGCGCCCGTGGGCGGGCCAATCGCTGCGCCCGCGCATGGCGCGGCTCGAGGCCGAGCACGGCGTGTGGAACCGCCTCGGCTTTCCGAGCGACGGCGTCGCACGCGTGGCAAAGCGCATCGCGCGCGGGCCGACGGCTGCCTTCGCGCTCGGCTGCAACATCGCGCCGCATCCGCTCACGGTGAAGACCGCCGGCGAGCCGCGCTTCGCCGAGCGCGTCTGCGCGGAGCTCGCCGAGCTGATCGCTGCGCTGCACGAGCACGCGCGCTTCTTCGTGATCAACCTGAGCTCGCCGAACACGAGCGGCCTGCGCGGCGTGCTGCACGGCGAGGGCTTCGCGCACGAGATCGTCGCGCCGACGCGGGCGCGCCTGCACGCGCTCGCGAAGCAAGCGGGTCGCGCGCAGCCGCCCCTGCTGCTCGTGAAGCTCCCGCCCGAGGATGCGCAGCGCGCGCCGTGGCGCACGGAGACGCTGCGCGCGCTGGTCGGCCCGCTCGCGCACCCGGATCTGTGCGACGGCTTCGTCGCGGTGAACACCTCGATCGCGCTCGCGCTCGCGAAGTCGCGGCTCGCGCAGCCCGATGCGCCGGGCGGCGTCTCGGGCGCGCCGCTCTTCCCGCTAGCGCTCGGGGCGATGCGCGCGCTCAGCGCGCTCGCGCACCCGGAGCAGCTGCGCATCGGCGTCGGCGGCGTGATGGCGCCCGAGCAGGCGCTCGCGCTCGTCGACGCGGGTGCTCACCTCGTCGAGCTGTATTCGGGAATGATCTACCGCGGCCCGCGCCTCGTGCGCGAGTGTGCCGAGGCGCTGCGAAGCGCGCGCGCGGTCCCCTAATCGCTTCGCGGCGCGCGCCGGCGGCGGCTGCGGTGGCGCGAGACGGCGCGAGCTGCATCAGCGCGGGTCGAGCCGGATCGCGGCCTGGCCGGCCTGCTCGGAGCTCGTCGCCCGTAACAGCTCCTCCGACCACCCGTACTTGTCGAGCGTGAGCTCGTTGATGCGCGCAACGGTGCTCGGCTCGAAGATCACGATCGCGTGATACGGCTTCGTCTCTCCGCCGCGCTCGACCTCCACGGCCGAGTTCGCGCGGATGCGCGGCAGCCAGGTGGCGTTCGTCGCGCCGGTGCGCAGCCACGCCGAGCCGGCGTCGTCGACGACCCAGAGGCGCGTCTCGTGCTCGCCGTCCCCGCCGTGCGAGTGGAGCACGACGACCTCGACCCGCTCGGCCATCGCGAACCAGAGCCCGACCAGCCCGACGACGAGCACCACCACGAGGATCAGCAGGCGCTTCAGGATCTTCATGCGTTCTCCCGCCTTTTGGGCTCCGCTCGCCTCCGGCTCGCCACGCGCGGCGCTCCGCCGCTTGCGGGCGCGAGGGAAAGAATCAGAGCGTCAGCACCATCACCGCCTTCGCGGTGTGCATGCGGTTCTCCGCTTGGTCGAACACGCGGCTGCGCGGGTGCTCGAACACGTCGTCGTCGACCTCGCGCAGCTCCGGGTGCGCGCGGCCGAACTCGGTGGCGTCGTCGTGCAGCGCGGGCAGGCAGTGCAGGTAGATCGAGTCCTCGCGGCCGGTCAGCGCCATCAGCTTGCGCGTCACGCGGTAGTCCTTCAGCAGCGCAGCGCGCTCCCTCACGAGATGCTCCTCGCCCATCGAGACCCAGACGTCGTTGTAGACCGCGTCGCACTCGTGCAGTGCTTCGCGCGGGTCCTCGGTGACCGTGATCTCGGCGCCCACCGACGCGTGCGCGAACAGCTCCTTCGCGAGCGCAGGGCTCGGCTGAAGCGCGCGCGGCGCGAGCACGCGCAGGTCGACGCCCATCTTCGCGGCGCCGACCATCAGCGACGTCACGACGTTGTTACGGCCGTCGCCCACGTAGCAGAGCTTCGTACCGCGGATGTGGCCGACGTTCTCGCGCAGCGTCAGCAGATCGGCGAGCACCTGCGTCGGGTGGTAGGTGTCGCAGAGCGCGTTCCAGACCGGGATGCCGGCGTGCTGCGCGAGCTCGCGCACGAGCGCGTGCTGGAAGCCGCGGAACACGATGCCGTCGAACAGCCGGCCGAGCACGCGCGCGATGTCCTTCACCGATTCCTTCTCGCCGAAGCGGATGTCGGTCGGCGGCAGCACCTCGAGGTTCGCGCCCTCGTCCGCAGCCGCGACCGCGAACGACGCGCGCGTGCGTGCCGACGGCTTCAGGAAGATCAGCGCGATGTTCTTGTGCGCGAGGCGGCGCGGGAAAATGCCAGCGCGCCGCGCTGCCTTCAGATCGGCCGCCGTGTCGACCATCAGCGCGATCTCGTCGGCGCTGAAGTCGCGCAGCGTCAGCAGGCTTCGGCCTTTGAGAGAGATCGGCATCGCGTGGCTCCTCCGCACAGCGGGAAGCAACGCATCGTATCGAAGCGGCCCCTGAGAGCTACGAAAAGTTGCGGCGCGCCCGACTCGATCCCGCGCCTATCGTCTGCGCCTCCGTGCGCGTCGTCTATCTCGCCCCTGATGACTTCGATTCCCCGCCCCCGCCGTTCCGGAGCGGCGCGGGCGGGCGCGTCTGGCTGGGCGAGCGGGGCGAGCTCGAGACCGACGAGCGCGTGCAGCTCTCGGCGAACACCGTGCATGCGCTCGAGGGCCACGGCGTGCTCGCGCAGCTGAATCGGCTGCCGCTCGAGCTCGGCGCGCTCGGCGGCGGGCGCGAGGTGCTCGTTCCGCAGGCCGCGCTCGATGCGGCTGCGGAGATTCTGACCGAGGCCGACCGCACGACCTACGGCGCGCTGCACGAGTTCGTCGTCGCGCGCGAGAACGGTGCCGAGTACCGCGTGCGCATCGAGAACCGCGAGTACCAGCGCGCGCTCGCGCGGCTGCGCGACCTGATCGTCGCGGCCAGCCGGCAGGGCTTCGCGGTCTGGCTTCGCATCTAGCGTTTCCGAGCCCGGGCCTGATACACACGCGCGCTCGACGAGGTGCCCGATGACGACATCGCCCGTGATCAGCGAGCCCGCGGCCGGCGTTCGGCTGATCACACTGAACCGCCCCGAAAAGAAGAACGCGTTCGACGACGCGCAGTGGGACGGCTTCGCCGATGCGCTGCGCGCGGCGAGCGCGGACGAGGAGGTCGCGGTCACGGTCGTGAGCGGCGCCGGCGGCGATTTCTCGGCCGGCGTCGACCTGAGCTCGTTCGTCGGCGGCGGGCGCGCGCGCACGGGCCCGTTCGCGAGCGGCTACGACAACACGATGGATGCGCTGGTCGCGTTCGAGAAGCCGCTGCTCGCCGCGGCGAGCGGCGTTTGCGTCGGCTTCGGCGCGACGTTCCTGTTCCACTGCGACTGCGTCTACCTCGGCGAGGGCGCGCGGCTGCGCCTTCCATTCGTGAGGCTCGGCCTCGTGCCGGAGGGCGCGAGCAGCTACTTGCTGCAGGCCTTGTTGGGGCCACGCCGCGCCGGCGAGCTGATGTACACCGCGGAGTGGATCCCGGCGGCGCGCGCGCTCGAGCTCGGCATCGCGACCTCGGTGCACGCGGATGCGCGCGTGCTCGACGTCGCGCTCGCGAAGGCGCGCGAGATCGCGCAGTTCCCGGTCTCGGCGCTGCGCGAGACGAAGCGCACGCTGAAGGCCGCGCAGGCGGCGGGCGTTCGCGGCGCGCTCGCTGCGGAAGCCGCGGGGATGAAGGCGCAAGCCGGCTCGCCCGAGAACGCGGAGGCGGTGCGCGCATTCCTGGAGAAGCGCGAGCCGGACTATCGGGCCGCGCGCGCGAGGGCGCGGGCGAGCGCGGCGGCAGCGAAGTCGTGACGCGGCCGGTCGCGTTCGTCACCGGCGCCTCGCGCGGGATCGGCAAGGCCAGCGCGCTCGCGCTCGCCGAGCGCGGCTACGACGTCGTGATCTCCGCGCGCACGCTCACCGGCGCCGAGCGCCACGAGTACTCGCCGAGCGCCGAGCGCTCGCTCGTGCGCGCGATGCCGGGCAGCCTCGAGGAGACCGCGGCGCAGCTGCGCGCGCGCGGCGCCGAGGCGCGCGCGATCCCGATGGACCTGCTCGATCGCGCGAGCACGCGCGCCGCGGCGCGCGCGGCGCTGGCCGCGTTCGGTCGCGTCGACGTGCTCGTCAACAACGCGATCTATCAGGGCCCCGGCGTGCTGGACCGCGCGCTCGCGCTCGACCTCGATCACGTCGAGCGCGTGCTGCGCGGCAACGTCACACATCAGCTGCTGATCGTGCAGGAGCTGCTGCCGCAGATGCTGGAGCGAAAGCGCGGCGCGATCGTGAACCTCGTCTCGGCCGCCGGTATGGGCGATCCGCCGCCGGGCAGCGGCGCCTGGGGCTTCGCGTACGGCGCGTCGAAGGCCGCGCTGATCCGGCTCGCGGGCGTGCTCGCGTCCGAGCACGCCGGCGCGGGCGTGTCGTTCTTCAACCTCGAGCCCGGGCTGATCCTCACCGAGAGCATGCGAGAGCAGGGGCTGACGGAGGATCTGTTACGGGCGGTTCCCGGCGGCGGCGCGCCGCCCGAGGTGCCGGCCGCGGTGATCGCGTGGCTCGTGACGAGCCCGGACGCGGCGCAGTGGCACGGCCGCACGATCCACGCGCAGCAGGCCGCACGCGAGCTACGGCTCGTGCCGGGCTGGCCGCCCGAAGCCGCTCCGGCCCGATGAGCGCTCGGCGCGCGGCCTCGCTCGCGGCGCTGGCCGCCGCGCTGACGGTGGCAGCGTTCCCGCCGGTCGGCGCGTGGCCGCTCGCGCTCGTGATGCTCACGCCGCTCGCGTTCGCGCTCGCGAGCGCGACGCCGCTCGCCGCGTTCCGGCTCACGTACACCTACTCGATCGCGATGGCGGTCGTGATCGTGCGCTGGCTCGTCCACGCGCTCGCGACCGAGTACCAGACGCCGCTGACGACCGCGTGGGGAGTGACGGTCGGCCTGGTAGCGGTCTACGCGCTCGTGCCGGCGTTGGCGATGGCGGGCTTCGCGTGGCTGCGCCCGCGCATGAGCTCCGCGTTCGCACCGCTCGCGTTCGCGGCGTTCTACGCGTTCTCGGAATGGCTGCGCGCCGCGCCGCTCGGCCTCCCGTGGCTGCTCGCCGGCCACGCGCTCGCGCCCGCGCCGCTGCTGCTGCAGAGCGCCGACGCGTTCGGCGCAACGGGCGTCAGCTTTCTCACGCTCGCCGTCTCGGGCGGCACGGGCTTCGCGCTCGCCGCGCGCAGTGCGCGGCCGCTGCTCGCGCCCGCGTTGTGTTGGGCGCTCGCGCTCGGCTACGGCGCGCTGCGCAGCGCCACGCTGCCTGCGGGCGAGCCTCTGCGAGCGGGCGTCGTGCAGGCGTCGATCCCACAGCGCGACCGCTGGCGCGAGGGCTTCGCGCTCGCGCACGCCGAGGATCATTTGGCGCTGACGCGCGAGCTGCTCGCGCGTGCGGGCGCGTTGGATGTCGTCGTCTGGCCCGAGACCGCGATCGACGACGTGCTCGAGCGCGACGCGCGCCTGCTCGCGGCGGTGCGGCGCCAGGTCGAGGCGAGCGACGTGCCGATCGTCACCGGCGCGCAGCGTCAGATCGGCGGCGTCTCGAACTCGGCGTTCTTGGTGATCCCGCGCGCCGGCTTGATCGAGAGCTACGAGAAGCAGTGGCTGGTCCCATTCGCCGAGTACGAGCCCGCGTGGGGGCGCGCGCTGCGCCCGGTGTTCGCCGGCATCGCGCGCCAAGTGCCGTACCGCGCGGGCAGCGCTCCGCGCGTGTTTCGCCGCCTCGGCGTTCCGTTCGCGACGCCGATCTGCTTCGAGATCACGTACCCGAGCCTCGCGCGCGAGTTCGCGAACGGCGGCGCGCGCGTGCTGCTGAATCTCTCGAACGACGCCTGGTTCGGGCGCACCGGCTATGCCGAGATGCACCTCGCGCACGCGATCTTCCGCGCGATCGAGCTGCGCACGCCGGTCGTGCGCGCGGCGAACACAGGCGTCTCCGCGCTAGTCGACGCGCGCGGCCGCACGCTCGCGCGCCTCGAGGTCGACGCGCGCGGCGGCATCTCCGCGCAGCTCGCCGCGAATGCGTCGCCGACGCTCTATGCGCGCCTCGGCGACGCCCCCGCGCTCGCGCTGCTCAGCGCCGCCGCGCTCGCGGCGCTGGCGCCAAGGCGCCGGAGCGGATCATTGGCTGTTACGGCAGTCGATCGCGGTGCCGGCGCAGATCGGTAGCTCGTTCGACGCGAGCCCGCGGAAATTCTGCACCTGCAGGAAGTGCAGGCCGGTGCCCGGGTTGTTCACGAGATCGATCGACACGTTTCCGGCGTTGCAGACGCCGTTCACCGCGCCGGCGCCGCACGCGATCGTCGCCGACACCGGGAGGCCGTCGACCAGCACCGCGGCGGTCTGCGAGACCGACGTCCCCGTGACGTTGAACGGCGGCGGGCTTCCGCTCGCGGAGAACAGCGGCAGCGGCGGATCGCCGACCGCGTTTGCGGCGGTCGGCAAGCCGGCCGTCGCGAGCAGCGGCTGCGGAGTCGTCCGCACGTCCGCGCGCAGGTGCGCGGTGAGCGTCACCATCGCCGCGCCGCTCGCGGCCTCGGCGCGCAGCGTCGCGGACGGGAGCGAGTTGATGCCGTCGACCCATGACGTGCCGTTGAACGTGAGCAGCACGCTCGAGCCATTGCGGCGGCCGGTCGCGCGCAGGTTGACGGCGCCGCGCGCGTCGGCGGCTTCGAGCGCGGTCATCAGCGCGAGCGTCTGCGGCAGCGTCGCGGTCGCGGTGTTCAGTGTGAGCTGGCGGCCGGTGGCGCCCGACGTTCCGGTGCTCGCCTCCTCGGCCATCTCGAAGATGTCGGGCGGGCGGACGCCGTAGACCGTCTCGAAGACGAGGAACGCGGCGCCGAACGTCGACTGCTCGCGGAAGCCGAGATTGGGGTTCCACACGAAGCCGGGCTCGTTCCCGCTGGTCGCGAACGCGAGGATCTCCTCGGCGGCCGTGATGCCGAGCGAGAACTGCAGCGAGCGGTCGGTGAGCCCGCGCATCGTCGGCGCGTCGAAGCCGTTCAGTGTCGCGGAGTTCGTGCTCGCGCCGAGCGGCGGCGCGTGGCAGCCGCCATCGGCGTCCGCGCACGAGCGCGGCTGCGCGCCGTCGTCCTGATTCACGAAAAAGTCCGCGAATCCCTTCACCGCGGAGACGACGGCGCCGCCTTGCCGCGCGGGCACGGCGTCCGCGAGGCGCGACAGCGCATCGCTGACGCGCCGCGAGCGTGCGGGCGGATACGCGACCGACGCCAAGAACGTCGCGAGGTCGTCCTTCTCCTGCGCGCTGAGCTCGTTGCCGCCGGGCGGACACGCGCCGCTCTGGTTGCACATCACGCCGGCGAGGCTGCCATTCACGAGATCGAGGAAGCAGTCGTGGTCGCCGTCGGCGTCGCCGAGCGTGCAGTCGGTACCGCCGGCGCCGGCGAGCCCGACCGAGCCGTTGCCGCCGCCGAACGGGTCGCCGAGCGTGCCGTCCCAGTGCAGCGGGAGCGTGTTCGAGAGACCGCGAATCGGCATCGTCGTGCGCGGCTCGTCGCCGCTCGGGCAGCCGATCGCGCCGCACTCGCCGCCGATTCTCCATAACAGCTGGTCGACGTTCGCGTCGGGATGGCAGCTGCCGCACGAGAAGTTGCCGCTGCTGGACGCGAACGCGTCGTTGAATGCGATCGCGCCGCGGCGAACCGCGGCGGGCGTCTGGTCACGGCCGACGTTCGCCGTGCCGAGCAGCGTGAGCGCGCCGCCGCTGCCGAGCCCGATCCGAGAGACCGTGTTGGCGAGCGTGTTCAGCACGTAGGCGGTGCCGGTCGCGCCGCTCGGCGAATGCAGCGCGATGCCTTTCGGGATCGCGCCGACGTCGAGCGTCGCGAGCGCGGAGCCGCCGAGCCCCGCCGCGAAGCTCGCGACGCGGCTCGCGCCGGCGGCCGTCATCAGCACCACCGAGCCGTCGCCCGAGAGCGCGATGCCGTAAGGCGTCGCGAGCGAATTCGCTTGGGTCGTGCCGCTCGGCTCGAGGTTCTTGGTCGTCGCCGCACCGCAGCCGCCGGCCGTGCACGTCACGGCGGCGAGCTCGTTGTCGAACATGCGGTTCTGCAGCGTCGCGAGCACTTCGCGGTGGTTGCCGTTCACCTGGTTGCGTGCATCCGTCTGCGCGACGAACGCGCGCCCATTCGCGTCGACGGCGAGCCCGTAGAGCAGCGTGCCGAGGCCCGACACGACCGCGATCTCTTGATCCGTCGCGGTGTCGTAGACGAGCAGATCGCGGTCGGGCACCTGCGGGTCGATCACGATGTTCTTCGTGGCGTTCGGGATGTTCGGCTGCGTGACGAACTGCTGGAGCTCGATCAGTCCCAGCGAGCACTGGCTGCCGATCTGGCCGTCGCCGAGCTGCGCGCAGGCGGAGATCTCGCTGCGGTTTCCGCTCTCGAACGCCGCGACGTAGAGCAGTCCGTTGCGGACCGCGATCGCGCGCGGCTCGGCGGCGCGCACGGAGATGAAGCCGGTGACCTGATAAGTGGCCGTGTCGATCACCGCGATCTGGTCGCGCGACGAGAGCGCCACGTAGGCCTTGCCGTTGCCGGCGAACGCGATCCCGGCCGGCTCGTCGAACTGCGTCGCGAGCGCGGCGTCGAGCACCTGGATCGTCTCGACGACCTCGCGGTAGCTCGCGCTGCCGGGCACGACGTCGATCACGCTGATCGAGTCGGAAACGTGATTCGAGACCCACACCTCGGTGCCGTTGGGCTTGACCGCGACCGAGACCGGCTCGAGGCCGACGTCGACCTGCCACACCTGCTGGAACGGCGCGGCCGTCAGCACGCTGACCGTGTTGCTGCTGGTGTTCGCGACGTAGACCTCGCCGCCACTCGGCGAGACCGCAATCGGGTTCACCTGCGGGCTCGCGTAGGTCTGCGAGCCGGGCGTTTCATGCACGCTCACTCCGCCGCCGAGCGCGGCAAGCGGGAAAGCGAGCGTGAATGCCGCGAGCGCGATCCGTGCGGACATGGGCACCCCGAGCAAGTCGGACAGAACGTCCGGCAGAAAATTCTACGACGAAAAAACTCGCAGCGGGGCGGCAAGTTGCTCGCGATCCCAATTACCCTGCGCGACTCCGAGTCAACCGAAGGAGCCGCTGATGATCGTGATCCACGCATCCGTACTGATCGACCCTGCGAAGGTGGACGCCGCGATCGCCGCGGCGAAGGAGATGATGGCCGCGTCGCGCAAGGAGCCGGGCTGCCACGCGTACACGTTCACGCGGGATCTGAGCGAGCCGGGACGGTTCCACATCATCGAGGAATGGGAGAACGACGAGGCGCTCTCCGTCCATTTCAAGGCGCCGCACATGGCGAAGTTCCAGGCGGTGGTGCCGACGCTCGGGCTGAAGGAGATGAAGGCGGATCGGTTCGTCGTGTCCTCGAAGGGGCCGCTGCGGCCGTAAGCGTCTCGGTGCGAGCGGCCCCGCCGCGGCTGCTCGAGCTGGGGGCTCGTCGCGGGTGTTAGGGAGGGCGCGGACCGGCGCGGCGTCGAGCCGCGCCTCCCGCGCGCTCGCGTCGTCCTCGCATCGAGGCAGCGCTCACGCGAAGTGCGGCATGACCTCGCGCGTGAGGAGGTCGAGCGATTCGTTCCACCAGTCGGGCTCGGGGCTGAAGTCGTAGATCATCACGAGCAGCGCGCCGAAGCCGCCGGTGGTCTTCGCGAGGCTCGCGAGCCGGCGGGTGACGGTGTCCGGTGAGCCGACCAGCCAGGAGCGCTCGATCAGGTAGTCGACGTCGAGCAGGCTCTCGGGGTCGCCGGGGTGGAGGAAGTGGCGCGCCATGCCGCTGCCGGCGTAGAACGGCAGCAGGTACTCGCGCCAGCAGCGGCCGAGGGCGCCTTCGCGTGCGCGGCGCTTCGCTTCGGCGTCGGTCTTCGCGACGTAGACCTCGCGCACGAGGCGCCAGTCGGAGCGCTGCGGCGTTCGGCCGCTGCGGCGCGCGCCTTCTTCGACCGAGCTCCAGTGCGACGCGGTGTGCGCGTCGTTCAGCGAGATCGAGAGCGGCAGGAAGCCGCGCTCGCCGGCGAGCTTCAGCGTCTCCGAGCCGGCCGACAGGCCCGCGATGCCGATCGGCGGATGCGGCTTCTGGTACGGCGTCAGGTGCAGCTTCAAGAAGTCGAAGCTCGAGGACGGCTTGCGCACTTTCCAGAACGCGCCGTCGAAGTCGAACGGCTCGCCGCGCCAGAGGCGCAGCATGATGTCGAGCGACTCGAGCGTCATGCGCCGGTTCTCGCCGGCCGCGGCGTCGACGCCGTAGAGCGCGAGATCGCTCGGCAGCGCGCTGATGCCGACCCCCAACATGGTTCGCCCGCGCGCCAGGTGATCGAGGAACGCGACGCGGTGCGCGAGCTCGATCGGATGGTGATACGGGAGCAGGTGCGCGCCCGGGCAGAGCTTGATCCATGACGTGCGCAGCAGCGCCTGCGCGATCAACAAGTCGGGCGCGGGCACCGGCTCCCAGGGCGCGGTGAAGTGCTCGCCGATCCACGCCTCGTGGAAGCCGAGCCGATCGAGCCGCTCGAGCTGCGCGAGGTCCCATTGCAGCGCGTCGAAGAGCGGGCGCTCGGGCGGATGCGACGGCATGAAGAATGCGCCGAGCTTCATCGCGGCGTTCCGTACAGCGCAGCGGCCCAGCGCTCGCGGCGCGCTTCGTTCGGGGCGCGGACGACGCGGCATTCGGCGCCGAGCTCCAGCGTCGCGCGCTGCTCCGCGGCGTAGCGCGGCCACTCGCCGATGCCCGCGTGCGATGGGTCGCCGCTGCGCGCGAACGCCGACCAAGCGTCCATGATCGCGTTCGAGAGGCGCGCCGCGGCGGCGCCGCTCCCTGAGAAGCCGCGCAGCTCGCGCGTCGCGGCGTGCGTGCCGAGCACGAACGGCACGTCGAGCGCGTGACAGGCGCCGAGCGCGCCGTCGCGCAGCGGCGAGCGCCAGCTGAACGCGTACATGCGCGTGTTCGCGTGAGCGCGGGCGTGGTCGGCGGCGAGCTGCGAGCTCGGCACGAACAGGCTCGCGTCGGTCTCGAGCGCGAGGAAGCGATCGAGCGGCGAGAGACCGTCGTACGCAGCGAGGATCTGCTGCGCGGCTGCGCTGCGCGCGTCGCTCGTGCCGGGCAGCTTGCTCGCGACGAATGCCGCGAACGCGCCGTCGGGCGGCGCGGCGAGGCCCGGCAGCAGCTGGAACAGCCGCATCTCCTCGCTCGTCGTCCCGATGATCAGGTCGACGCCGCGCCCGTCTCCGCGCGCGATCGCGGCCATCGGCCACTCGGGCAGCGCCGCGCCGTCGACGACGGGCGCGAAGAACATGCCGATGCGGCGCGGGCCGGGCTCCGCGCAGCGGCCCTGCGCATCGACGATGCGCTCCGCGGGGAGCGCGCGCAGCCACGCGAGGTCCGCGACGTCGCCGCCGAGCTGCTCACCGAGCCGCTTCGCGCGCGCGGCAGCTTCGTCGGCGTTCAGCATTCCGGCGGGCGCGGCGCTCTGCACGATCGCGCGCCCGAAGAGCCCGCGCGCAGAGGGCATCGCGAGCAGCGCGAGGATGCTGCCCGCGCCCGCGCTCTCGCCGAACAGCGTGACGCGCGCCGGATCGCCGCCGAACGCGGAGATCTCGCGCTCCACGAAATGCAGCGCGGCGATCTGGTCGAGCAGGCCGAGGTTCGTGCGGCCCGCACCGAGGTGGAGGAAGCCGAGCGCGCCGACGCGGTAGTTCAGGCTGACGACGATCACGTCGCCACGGCGAGCGAGCGCGGCGCCCTGATAAGCGGGGCCGGCGGCGCTGCCGCTGACGAACGCGCCGCCATGGATCCAGACCATCACCGCGCGCGCTTCGCGCGACGACCCGGACGGCCGCCACACGTTCAGCGTCAGGCAGTCCTCGCTCTGCGCAGGCTCGGCGAGCAGGCCGATCTGGAGCGACAGCGCGTCGCGCGACTGAAGCGGAGCGAAGCCGTGCGCGGTCGCGTCGCGGACGTCGCGCCAGGGCAGCGGCGGCTGCGGAGGCTCGAAGCGCAGCGCGCCGAGCGGCGGCGCCGCATACGGAATGCCGAGGAATGCATCCGCGCCGTCGAGTGCGACTCCGCGCACAGATCCGAGGCTCGTCGTCACACGCGGCGCGCTCATTCGAGCGCAACGTCGCCCAGAATCGCGTGCCGGAGCAAGCGTCCGTGCCCTCCGCCGACCTACCGTCGAGGCTCGCCGCGAGGAGCTCCGTGATGGACTTCGAGATTCCCGAGGAGATCAGCGACTACCTGGCCGTGCTCGACGAGTTCATCGAGCGCGAGATCAAGCCGCTGGAGCAGGCCAACATCCAGTACTTCGACCATCGCCGCGAGCACGCGCGCACCGATTGGGACAACGACGGCCAGCCGCGCAAGGAGTGGGAGGAGCTGCTGCGCGAGATGCGCCGCCGCGCGGACAAGGCGGGCCACCTGCGCTTCGCGCTGCCCAAGGAACTAGGCGGCCAGGACGGCTCGAACCTCGCGATGGCGATCATCCGCGAGCACTTCGCGACGAAGGGGCTCGGGCTCCACAACGACTTGCAGAACGAGGCGTCGATCGTCGGCAACTTCCCGACCGTGCTGATGATGTGGCACCGCGGCACCGAGGATCAGAAGAAGGAATTCCTGACCGGCATGATGGACGGCACGAAGCGCGTCGCGTTCGGACTCACCGAGCCGAACCACGGCAGCGACGCGCTGTTCCTCGAGACGACCGCGGTGAAGGAAGGCCGTGAGTGGGTGATCAACGGCAAGAAGCGCTTCAACAGCGGCATGCACAGCGCGACGCACGACATGGTGTTCGCGCGCACGAGCGGCAAGCCCGGCGATCCGCGCGGCATCACCTGCTTCCTCGTCCCGACCGACTCGCCCGGCTTCAAAGTCGAGTTCCAGTGGTGGACGTTCAACATGCCGACCGATCACGCGGAGGTCTCGCTGGCGAACGTTCGCGTCGACGACTCGACGATCCTCGGCGGCCTCGGCGAAGGCCTCGACATGGCACAGATGTTCGTGCACGAGAACCGCATCCGGCAGGCGGCCTCGAGCCTCGGCGCGGGCCAGTACTGCATCAACGAGGCGGTGAAGTACGCGAAGGAGCGCAAGACCTGGGGCAAGCCGCTCGCGAGCAATCAGGCGATCCAGTGGCCGCTCGCGGAGCTGCACACGGATGCGGAGTTCATCCGGAACACGATCCGCAAAGTCGCGTGGGCCATGGACAACCGAAAGGATCCCTCGCGCGTCGACTCGCGGCTCTCGGCGCAGATCGCGATGGTGAACTACCGCGCGAATCAGCTGTGCTGCAAGGCGGCGGACACCGCGATCCAGGTGCACGGCGGCATCGGCTACACGCGCCACAAGCCGTTCGAGCACATCTACCGCCACCACCGCCGCTACCGGATCACCGAGGGCTCCGACGAGGTGCAGATCCGCAAGGTTGCGCAGCAACTGTTCGGGCGCGTGACCGGCTGAGGCGCCGCCGTCCCTAACAGCCCGCGCTGCACACGGCGCAAGCTTCAGATTCGCTTCATACGTCTCCTCGCGTTCGCGAGTACTGCTCGCGTGCAACACGAGGAGGCATTGCGATGGCCAAGATCGTACGAAGCGCGCTCGAGCGAGTGCTCACGGGAGCGTTCGGGATCGCAGCGGTGACGGTGGTATTCGCGGGGCTCGTGTCGCTCATGGCGGAGGACGCGGTCTCGTTCGCCCCGAGCGAGGTACGCAGGATCGAGTTCCGCTTCACGCCGCCAGACGAGCGTCTCGACATCAAGGACAGGGGCGAGAAGGCGACGCGCGAATCCACCGTGCAGCTTCCGGTAGCCCCGATCGGCAGCCTGGGTCCGTGCGTGGATTGCAGCACCGTTCCGCAGCCGACCGTCGCGCTCCACGCGTTCGGCTTCGACCGCCACGAGCTCGGCGAGAACGGCTCGGTGCGCGGCATGGATGCCGACCCGCAGCCGATCGTGCGCATCCCTCCCGAGTATCCGGCGCACGGACGCGGCAACGGCTGGGTGCTCGTGCAGTTCGACATCTCGCCGGCGGGCAGCGTCGTGAACGCACGTGTCATCGACGCCTCGCCGCGCGGCGTGCTCGAGAAGAGCGCGCTGCGCGCGATCGAACGCTGGCGCTACCGGCCCGCCGTGATCGAGGGCCGCGCCAGCGAGCGTCGCGGGCTACGAGTGAAGCTGAGCTTCGTGCTCGAGGAGGCCTGAGAGCGCGTCGTCGAGCCGCCAGTGGTGCGAGATGATCTGCTCGGGCCGTAGCGCGCTGGGCGCGCAGCGAAAGCATCGAGTCGACGGCGCGTGACGTGGCGCGACCCGAAAACGGGCTCAGGCGCGCGCGAGCATCCCGCCCAGAATTCCGCACGCCGTGACGAATCCGAGCAGCGCGCAAGCGAGCGCGACGCGGCCGGCGAGACGATGGCGCGCGAGCGTCTGCGGCGGCGGCGGCGGATCCCCGGCGCTCTGCGTCACGCGCCGGGTCGATGCGAGCTGGCGCCCGAGCACGAACGCCGTCGCGCCCGCGAGCAGCATCGTCACGACGAACGCCTCATGGACGTAGAGATTCAGGCGCGCGGCGAGCGTCCACGCGCCGAGATCCTCGCCGCCGAGCACGATCCGCTTGCAGAGATACGCGACCAGGAATGCGACGACGAAGAAGCTCGCCCACGCCATCGAACGGCGGTGCCGCTCGACGCGGTTCGCCCGGATTGCCCGGATCCCGCGCACGCCGAACCCCACCACGAGCCCCATGTTCGTGAGCGCCCAGCACCAAAAAAGCAGCTTCGAATCCATCGCGCCGCGCACGGTAGGCCACGCGCCCGAGGAATCGACGGCCGCCGCAAACGCCGCCGAGTCGGCGCGCAGCGAGCCCGTCGTCTCATCGCTGCTTCAGCCCGTCCGTACGGAGGCGGGCGGAGATCGGAAAAACCGGGAGGCGCCGCCCCTTGAAACGGAAGTCAGGGATGCGCACCCACTTCGCTACACGTGCTCGCCAACTCAGGGGCCGCTGAAATGGCGGTCGCGAGTTTCGGAGCGGCTCTCCTCCCGGCAAGCGGATAGGAACACCGCGCCGCTAGCGATCGCTGTGAACTGTTTCACAGGGACGCGAGAATTGTCGCCCGCCTCCATTCTTCTTCACTCGATCCGACGGAGCTCCCCCTTGTCCTACCACTCGCTGCTCGTGCGCGACGTCATCCGTGAGACACACGACACGCTTTCCTACGTCCTCGATGTCCCGGCGGAGCTGGCGGATCGCTTCCGCTATCGCGCTGGTCAATTTCTCACGTTCAAAGTGCCGAGCGCGGAAGGCGAGCTGCTGCGTTGCTACTCGCTCTCGAGCGCTCCCGAGACGGACGCGGCGCCGAAGGTCACCGTGAAGCTCGTGCCCGCCGGCCGTGGGTCGGGCTGGTTTCACGCGCAGGTGAAGCCCGGCAGCGCGCTCCAGGCGATGCAGCCGGCCGGCCGATTCGTGCTGCACGACAACGACCGGCCGCTGCTGCTGTTCGCGGGGGGAAGCGGGGTCACGCCGATCCTGTCGCTGATCAAGGCCGCGCTCGCGACGACCCCGCGCCGCATCCGGCTCTTCTACGCCAACCGGGATGCGGAGTCCGTGATCTTCCGCGCCGAGCTCGATGCGCTCGCGCAGAAGCAAGGGCGCCGTCTCGAGACGATCCATCACCTGGACCGCGAGCTCGGGCTCACTTCGCGCCCCGAAGTCGAGCGAATGCACACGGGCTACGAGCAGGCGGACGCCTACCTGTGCGGCCCGGGGCCGTTCATGGAGCTGGTGGAGCAGACGTTGCTCGCGCGCGGCCACTCGCGCGATCACCTCTGGATCGAGCGCTTCGAGGGCGTCGGCGAGCCGTCACAGCCGGGCCCCGGGCCGGCGTCGACGGGGCCGGCTGCGAGCGCGGGAGGCGTGCCGGGCGAAGTGGTCGTGCATCTCGACAAGACCGTGCATCGCATCCGGTATGCGAAGGGGCTCAGCCTGCTCGCCGCTGCGCGCAAGGCGGGGCTCGCTGCGCCGTTCGCGTGCGAGGAGGGCTACTGCGGCTCGTGCGCGGCGAAGTGCGTCCGCGGCAAGGTGACGATGCTTGCAAACGACGTCTTTACGCCGGAGGAGGTGGCGGAGGGCTGGATCCTCACCTGCCAGGGTCACGCCGAAGGCGACGAGTGCGAGATCAGCTGGGACGTGTGAGGGCGCGATGTCGGGGAGCGTTCACGAGCTCGGCGGGAAACGAGTCTTCCTCGCGGACGAAGCCGGGCCGCCGCTGCGCAGCGACCGCGACGCGCTCGCGCTCGTGAGCGACACGTATGCGCATCAGCCGGATTGGATCGCGCTGCCGGTCGCGCGCTGCGGCGACGAATTCTTCCAGCTGCGCTCTCGAGTTTTGGGCGAAGTGGCGCAGAAGCTCGTGAACTACGGGCTGCGTCTCGCGATCGTCGGCGACGTCGGGCGCTTCGTCGCCGAATCGACGGCGCTGCGCGACCTCGTGCGCGAGTCGAATCGCGGCCGCCAGCTGTGGTTCGTCACGAGCCTCGACGAGCTGCGCGCGCGGCTCGAGGCGCGCGAAGGATGATCAGCCGGAACGCGGAGCCGCAGCGTCGACCAAGCACTGGATGGCTTCGACGATCTTCTCGGCGTGCCCGCGCCGAATCTCCCAGTCGTAGGAGAGGGGTTCGCCGCGCGCGCGCACGGCGATCCGCGCATGGGCGATCGGGCTCGTGGCGAGCGCGTGCCATTGCGGCGCCGAGATCTCGTACAGCGGCTGCGCCTCACGATTGTTGATCAGGCCGTATGCCCATTGGAGCTCGGCGCGCGCGGGCTCCAGCACGCGCAGCTCGACGTGCGTGCCGTCGGCGAGCGTCAGCTCGAGCGGGCTATCGGCCGGGAACTCGGCGGCCGCGCGAAACTGCGAGAAGTAGAGCGCGCGCAGATAGCTGCGGCCGTCCTTCACGCCGAAGTGACCCTGCAGCCCGACGCTTCCGCCCCGATAGATCGTCAGCGCGCGCGTCTCGACGTGACCCGTCTCGTGGGTTTCGAGCTTGCAACGAGCGAGGCTCGGAGCGGCGAGCAGCTGGATCGCCAGCGTGATCGTCACGGCCTTCACGTGCGCGGCCCTCGGCCGCCTGCCGTGCGCTGAGCGCGCATCCCGCGTCGGGTCTGCTAGGACACCGAGCCAGGATGCGCGATCAACGCACGCAGAGAGGTCAGTGCACGCGGAGGCCACTGTTCGACTCCGCTCGGCTCCGAAGACTCCGCCTCGCTGCGCGCTTCGCTTGCTAGCCGAGCTTCGCCTTCGAGATCTTCACGTCGAAGCGCTCGAGCACGGAGGCGCTGCGGCGGACAGCCTTCTCGGTCGTGTAGAGCAGCTTCTTGCCCGTCGAGTCGTAGATGCGGATGTAGACGTCGGGCTCGGTCTCTTCGAGATCGCGGAAGTGCGCCTCGGTGTAGGAGATCTCGAACTTGCCGGACGCGTCGGTCAGCGTGTCGCCGAGCTTGTCGTCGAAGATCAGGTCCTTGTCATAGGCCCGGACGCGCAGGCCCTCGAGCGGCTTCCCCGATTCCTGCTCGACGACGGTTCCGATCACTCGCATGGGCGCGCCTCCGCTGGAGGGACGCATCGTAGTGAGGGGAGCCTTCGCGGGGCAAGCAGGAAATCCGCGCGGGCGCTCGAGGTTTCGTCCGCCGCCGGCTCGCCGCGCGTCGCTGGCGTCTGCGCGCTCAGAACGGCGCGGCGCTGAGGCGGCGCCGCTCCGCCGATCGGACGAGCTCGGTCCAGATGGCTTCGTCGAGCTCGCGCGCCGCGGGCGTCGCGAGCGGCTCGACGTGCGCGTGCAGCTCGATCAGCAGCGCACGCAGTGCCTGATTGCTCGCGTCGAGCGCGGAGACGCGCAGGTTCTCGTCGCGCGCGTCGGCCGCGGCGCGCAGGCGCTGCGCGAGGCCCGCGTCGGCGACGATCGGCACGGCGTCCGCGAACAGCGCGCGCAGCGCGACGTTCTCCTCGACGCGCCGTGCCGCCGCGCGCTCGAACTCCTCGCGCGCGGCCAGCGCGAGGCCCGCGAGCAGCGCGACGCTGGTCTGCCGGTAGCGCGGCTGCACGCTCGGCATCACGTCGGTCGCGAGCGAGGCGGCGAGCTGTTCGAGCATGCGCTGCGGGTCGGGCTTCACGCGAGCCTCCCCAACAAGTGGAGCGCGCAGCGATCCTGTGAGGAGGTGAGCAGCCCGGCCATCGCGAGGATCGGATCCTGGTTCTTGCCCGCCTGGAACTCGCGTGCGCTCGAGACCCAGATGCCCTGGCCTTTCACGCACGAGAACAGCTCCCACCAGCGCAGCGCCGCGGGATCCGCGACCAGCCCGCTCGCCGCCTCCCAATGACGAATCGCCGCCGCCTTCGGCAACAGACCGCCGGCGAGCTGCGGCGTGCCGTTCGTCCAGAGCGGGTTGATCCCCCACGCGAGGTCCTCGAGCGGGTCGCCGAGGTGCGCCATCTCCCAGTCGAGGATCGCGTGGATCTCGCCGCTCGTGTCGGCGAGGAAGTTTCCGGTGCGGTAGTCGCCGTGCACGACGGAGATCTTCTGCGCAGGGGGCGGCGGTGCGCGGCGCAGGCGGCGGATCACGGCGCGCATGATCGGCTGCGGCTCGAGCTCGTCGGCGTCGATCACGCCTTCCCAGTAATCGAGCTCACGCCGCCAGCACTCGTTCGGCGCGACGTCCTTCATCAGCCCGACCAAGCCGAGCTGCTGCGGGTCTGCCTTCGCGATCTCGCCGAGGATCCGCCACTTCTGCGCGCCCAGCTTCTCGCGGTGCTGTGCGTACGGCGGCGCGAGCAGCACGGAGGGCGACGCCTCGAGCCCGGGCAGCTCTTGCATCACACAGAATGGGAAGTCGAGCGGCGCCGGATCTTCCTCGAGCCAGATCGCCTCGGGCACCGGCACGCGCGAGCCGGCGAACGCCTTGTACGCGCCGAACTCGAGGCGGCGCTCGGTGTCGATCAGCGAGCCCGGTGGATCGCGGCGCAGGATCAGCCGGCGCGCGACCGCATCGCCGCGCTCCTCGTAGTGGAGCACGAGCCGATAGGTCTCGCGCGACGCGCCGCCCGGGATGCGATCGAGCCCGCTCACGCGCACGTGGCGCGCGTCCGGCAGCTTGCGCGCGGCGTAAGCGGCGAAGCGCTCGGCGAGATCGCTCATGCGCCGAGTCTCGCACGCTCGCGACGCGCGCGGCGAGAGGTGCGCGGAGCTCGCGCGTTGGGCGACTCTCCGCGCCTTCGGAGGAGGACGACCGTGGACTTGTACGAGGCTCTCTACACGACGCGCGCGATGCGGCGCGTGAAGCCGGACCCGATCCCGCTCGATGCGCAGCAGCGGATCATGGACGCCGCGATCCGCGCGCCGAGCGGCGGGAACGCGCAGGGCTGGCGCTTCCTGTGGGTCGACGACGCGGGCCTCAAGGGAAAGCTCGGGCCGATCTATCGCGATTGCCTCTCGCGGCTGTGGACCGGCCTCTACAAGGAGCGCGTCGACTTCGCGGAGAAGAACCCCGACGCGCCGGGCAGCGCCGGCTTCCGCCGCATGCGCGCGTCGGCGATCTGGCTCGCCGACAACTTCGAGATCTACCCGCTGATCCTATTCGCCTACGGGCAGGGCGATCCGACCGGCAGCTCGATCTTCCCAGCGGTCTGGAGCGCGCAGCTCGCCGCGCGGGCCGAAGGCATCGGCAGCGCGCTGACGAGCGTCTTCTTCTTCCGCATCGCCGAGCTGAACGAGTTGTTGGGCGTACCGCAGGATGCGGGCTGGAACTTCCACGCGTGCGTCACGTTCGGCTACCCGACCGGCAAGTGGGGCGTCGCCCCGCGCGTGCCCGTGCACAAGGTGATGCACCGGAATCGCTTCGGAGCACCGATCGGCTTCGAGGTGGACAAGCCGCTCTGGCCGCGGCCGTGACCGCGCCCTCGCAATCTGCGACGCATTGAGCAAACTGCGCGGCCATGGCAAAACGAGAAGCGGCTCCGAAGTCCGACGCGTTCTTCCAGTTCTCAGGCACGCAGGGCTACATCGCATCGTCCGCGCTGGTCGACGCGGTGAACTGCGCGATCGCGCTCGAGCGCCCGCTCCTGATCAAGGGCGAGCCTGGCACCGGCAAGACGCTGCTCGCGCAGCACGTCGCCGAGGGGCTCGGGCTCGCGATCGAGAAGTGGCACATCAAGTCGACGACGAAGGCGCAGGACGGGCTCTACGTCTACGACACCGTGCAGCGCCTCAACGACGCGCGCTTCGGCGAAGGCGACGTGGCGAACATCCGCGCCTACATCCGGATGGGCCCGGTCGGCCGCGCGTTCCAGTCGGAGGAGCGCAAGGTGCTGCTGATCGACGAGGTCGACAAAGCCGACCTCGAGTTCCCGAACGACTTGTTGCGAGAGCTCGACGAGATGCGCTTCACGGTCAGCGAGACCAGCGACGAGATCGCGGCAAAGCAGCGCCCGATCGTGATCATCACGTCGAACAACGAGAAGGAGCTGCCCGACGCGTTCCTGCGCCGCTGCGTGTTCCACTTCATCGAGTTCCCCGATCGCCCGCTGATGCAGCAGATCGTCGCGGTGCACCATCCGCAGCTGAAGGCGCAGCTGCTCGACCAGGTGCTGATCAAGTTCTACTGGCTGCGCGAGCAGGGCGAGCTGCGCAAGAAGCCGTCGACCAGCGAGCTGATCGACTGGATTGCGGTGCTGCAGCGCTCGGGCATGAGCGCCGACGACATCGAGCTGCACATCCCGTTCCTCGGCGCGCTGCTGAAGCACGAGAAGGACGTCGACGCGCTCGAGAAGTACCACGACCGCGGCGGGCGCTATCCCAGCGAGTGGAAAGATCTAGGGCCGAAGTACAACAACTGAGCGTGGGGGCTCGATGCTGGCAGCGCTGAGACACGGCCCCGCGAACATCTCGCTCGGGCGATGCAGCCGGCGGGCTGCGCCCGCGGCTGATCGCCTCGGCGGTTCGCGCTGCTGCGTTTCTCGTCTCGCCACGAACGAGCAGCGCCGTGTTCATTGAGTTTTTCTACGAGCTGCGCGACGAGGGCGTGCCGGTCGGCACCCAGGAGTGGTTGTTACTGCTGCGCGCGCTCGAGCGGGGGCTCGGCGGCGAGAGCCTGCAGCGCTTCTACCACCTCTCGCGCTCGCTGCTGGTGAAGAGCGAGACTCACTTCGACGCATTCGACCGCGCGTTCCTGAAAGTCTTCCGCGGCGTCGAGGGCTCGCTCGACATCGAGGACGAGCTGCTCGAGTGGCTGAAGGACCCGAAGAATTTCCGTGCGCTGACCGACGACGAGCGCGCGCTGCTCGAGAAGCTGTCGAGCGACGAGCTGATGCGGAAGTTCCTGGAGACGCTCGCGCAGCAGACCGAGCGCCACGATGGCGGCGGGCGCTGGATCGGCACCGGCGGCCGCTCGCCGTACGGCCACGGCGGCGAGCACCCGACCGGGATTCGCGTCGGCGGACCGGGTCGCAGCCGCAGCGCGATGAAGGTGGCCGAGGAGCGCCGCTTCGAGGACTACCGCACGGACGGCACGCTCGACGTACGCCAGACGCGCGTCGCGCTGCGCCGCCTGCGCCAGCTGACGCGCAGCGGCGCGAAGAGCGAGCTCGACCTCGACGAGACGGTCGACGAGACCTGCAAGAACGCCGGCGAGATCGAGCTGGTGTTCCGCGCCGAGCGCCGTAACGACATCCGCTTGTTGTTGCTGATGGACGTCGGCGGCACGATGGATCCCTATTTCGATCCGGTGAGCAAGCTGCTCACTGCGCTGCACGCCGAGCGCGGGCTGCGCGCGTTCGAGGCCTACTACTTCCACAACTGCATCTACGACGAGCTCGGGCGCAACGCGCGCTTGTTACGCCGCGAGGCGATTCACACCGGCGACTTGCTGCGGAGACTCGATCCGAGCTGGAAGGTGCTGATCGTCGGCGACGCCGCGATGCATCCGGCGGAGCTGCTCGAGCCGAACGGCAACATCGATCCGCGCCGCCACAACCCGACTGCGGGCATCGACTGGCTGCACCGCATCCGGGAGCACTTCGATCGCGTCGTGTGGTTGAACCCCGAGCCGCCCGAGGACTGGAACCGTTACCAGACCGTGCGACTGGTCGAGCGCATCTTCCCGATGTTCCACCTGAGCGTGGACGGCATCGGCGACGCCGTGAGCGCGCTGATCGGCGCGCGCGTCACGCACTAGGACCAACGCCCCCTCGCAGCGCCGCGATCACCTCTTCGGGATGCGCCTCCGCTTTCGCGACGCGCTTCCAGTGTTTGCGCACCTTTCCATCTCTCCCGACCCACGCGGTGGAGCGGATCACGCCGATCACCTTCTTCCCGTACATCAGCTTCTCGCCCCACGCGCCGTACTTCTCCATCACGGACTTGTCAGGGTCAGAGAGCAACGGGAACGGCAGCTTGTACTTGGCGGCGAACTTCTGGTGCGCGATAGGGCCGTCGGGCGAGATGCCGAGCACGACGGCGCCGAGCTTCTGCAGCTCGCCCCAGCCGTCGCGGAAACCGCAGGCTTCCTTGGTGCACCCGGGCGTGTCGTCCTTCGGATAGAAGTAGACGATCACGTCCTTGCCCGTGAAATCGCCGAGCGAGACGGCGCGGCCCGCGGCGTCCTTCAGCGTGAAAGCCGGCGCCTTCTTGCCTTCCTCGATGGCCATGAAACCCTCCTGACATCCGCATCATGGCTCAACGGAGCGGACGCTTTCGCCGATTCAGCGCTCGGCGCGCGCGGTAGGCTGCGCGCGAGGAGGATCTCGCATGAAGCCCACCGCCCTCGTGTGCGCATTCGCGCTCGCGCTCAGCGCCGGCGCCGCATCCGCCGACGACCACCGTTCCGACCGCACCGGGCACCCGCTGAAGATCATCGGCGTCGTGCTTCATCCCGTCGGCGTGGTGCTCGACTACGTGATCTTCCGGCCCGCGCACTGGCTCGCGCACCGCGAGCCGGTCAAGACGCTGACCGGTCACGAAGAGGAGTAGTCGCGCCGACGCCGTCGCACGCGCGGCTCGATGTTTCCTCCGCGCTTCGACTCCGCCGGTGCAATTCCTCCGTGGCGCTCAGCGGCGGACAAGTCGAAATAAGCTGGCCCGGGCACTTGCCCTGGGTATGTTGCTTGCATCTTGCGCCCCCCGGCCCGCCGCAGCTCGCTCGCGCTCGCCGCCGTATCCATTGCGGCGGCGCTTTCAGTCGCGGCGGGGGCTGAGACCCCCCCGGCAGCCGAGCTGACGCTGAGCGGCATGAGCTACGTGCTCTCGCGCTCCGGGGAAGTCGCGCTGCTCGTCGAGGCGAAGCGCGCCGAGGTGTCGCCGCGCGCGGGACGGATCGAGCTGGCGGGGGTTCGCGCGAGCGTCGGAACGGCGGCAGGAGCGCAGCGCGATCTCGGCGGATTCGAGCTCACCTGCGCGCGCGGCACGCTCGACCTCGACACCCGGGAGTTCATCGCGCTCGGTGAGGTCGACGGCCGCATGCGCGACGGCCGCATGCTGCGCACCGAGCGGCTCCTCTACCGCCACGCCCTCGGGGCGATCTCCGGCGACGCTCCGGTCGCGCTGCGCGACGACACCGGGGAGTACCACGGGGGCGGATTCGAGTATTGGGTGCGGAGCGATCGCTTCCGCCTGACCGGCGGCGCGCGGATCTCGCAGGGTCCGCCATGAGCTCGCACGCGCTGCACTCGCTCGCGCTCTGCACGCTGCTGCTCGGGTCGTGCGGAGCGGAGGTGGCGCCGCCACCGCGAGGAGAGGTCGGCGTCGCGCAATTCACGGTCGATGGCGCGAACGATGGCCTTCCCGACGTCGCCACGTCGATCGCGCAGCGGCTCGGCGGCCTCGGCGTCGGGACCGTGGTGCCGCCCGCAGCAGTCGGGCCGGTCGCCGCCGGGGCGACGACGGCCGAGCGCGTCGAGCTCGGCGACCGCACGGGCGCGCGCACGTTGGTGGTCGGGAGCGTGAAGCGTGTTGGCGAGCAGATCGCGGTCGACGCGAGCGTTCTCGATCTCGATTCCGGCCAGGCGCTCGGGCCGCCGCTCGCCGAGCACGCCAAGGACGCGGCCGACATCCCACGCGCGGTGGAGGCGCTCGCGCAGCAAATTGCCGCGCGCATCCTCGCGCCGCCGGCGCGCGCCGAGGCTCCGCCCAAGAGGAAGCCGAAGTCCGACGGAGACGGCGAGCCGCGCGAGCCGATCGAGATCGAGGCGGACACGCTCGACGCCCAGACGGTCTCGGGCGGACGGCGCCTCCAGTTCGCCGGGCACGTGAACGCGGTCCAGGGCGAGGTCTCGCTCCAGTGTGACGGCCTAGAGGCGTTCTACCCGACCGGTGCGAGCGAGCCGGATCAGCTCGTTGCGAAGGGCAATGTGCACGTGAAGCAGCGCGACCGCACCGCAAGCTGCGCCGAGGCGGTCTTCTATCGCAGCGAGGACAAGCTCGTCTGCACCGGCGCGCCGGCGGAGCTCACCGAGGAGTGCAATCGCGCCGAGGCGGAGCGCATCACGTTCTACCTGAAGACAGAAAAGGTCGAGATGCTGCGCGGCAAGGTGATCGGCCGCGACTGCGGGCCGGGCGAGACGCGGTGAAGGGCGAGCCGATCACCGCGCGCGGGCTCGTCAAGCAATACGGCGAGCGCACCGTCGTCGACGGCCTCGATCTCGAGGTGTGGCCGGGCGAGATCGTCGGCCTGCTCGGCCCGAACGGCGCCGGCAAGACCACCACGTTCAACATGATCGTCGGCGCCATTCGGCCGACGCACGGCAGCGTCTTCCTCGGCGAGCGCGAGATCACGTCGCTGCCGATGTTCCGGCGCGCGCGGCTGGGCGTCGTCTACTTGCCCCAGGAAGCCTCCGTGTTCCGGAAGCTGTCGGTCGCGGACAACCTCAATGCGATCCTCGAGACGATCGAGCCGAGCTCCGCCCAGCGAAAGCAGCGCCGAGAGGAGCTTCTGTCCGAGTTCGGGCTGACCGAAAAGGCTCGCCAGCGCGCTGATTCGCTGTCGGGCGGCGAGCGGCGGCGCGTCGAAATCGCGAGGGCGCTCGTGCTCTCACCGAAGTTCCTGCTGCTCGACGAGCCTTTCACCGGGATCGACCCGATCACCACCGACGAGATTCAACGGATCATCAACGGCCTCAAGCAAAAGGGGATCGGGATCGTGATCACGGAGCACAAAGTGCGCGAGACGCTCGCCTCCTGCGACCGCGCCTACGTGATCAAAGACGGCCGCATCCTCCGCCACGGCTCCCCCAACGAAATCGCCAGCGACCCCCTCGTCCGCGAGATCTACCTTGGCGAGAAGTTCTCGCTGAATTGACCTCGGTTTTGTGACGACCACCAAGTCTGCCGACCGTTCGAACCCAAGAGACACCGAAGTAAGGAAACCGCCGCAATAGCGATCGCCTAGGAACCTCAGCGCTCGCTCCTCTGAGCGCAACGACGTTCGAGCAAGCCGGCCAGCGCCGCGAAGCGGCGCAGCCGGCGCGCAGCGAGGCGAAGCCGAGCGGAGTCGAACCAAGATGGCCATCGAGCTCAAACAGCAGCTGAAGCTGTCGCAGTCGCTGGTGATGACGCCGCAGCTGCAGCAGGCGATCAAGCTGCTCCAGCTGTCGCAGCTCGAGCTGGTGGCGTCGGTGCAGCAGGAGCTCGAGCAGAATCCGGTGCTCGAGGAGCTCACCGAGGGGGAGGAGGAGCCGGTCCGCGACAACGTCGCCGAGGCGGCGTCGGAGGTAGCGGCGGAGCAGACCACCGAGCTCGAGGCGCCCGCACAAGAAGGCGCGACCGAGGCGGCCGCCGACAAGCTCGCCGACATCGACTGGCAGAGCTACGCGGAGGCGTATCCGCAGACCAGCTACGGCGGCAGCGGTGGCGGCGACGACGAGCGGCGCAGCTTCGAGGCGACCGCGACCAAGCGCGAGTCGCT
>Ga0187894_10000643_pt1 | contig 46851 bp, 47 predicted proteins | sample GBC1701081metaG_FD_136650 | JGI IMG/M metagenome (GOLD analysis project Ga0187894, IMG submission 136650) | White microbial mat communities from a lava cave in the Kipuka Kanohina Cave System on the Island of Hawaii, USA - GBC170108-1 metaG ... | reverse complement strand
GCAATAGACCAGCGCCTTGCCGCCGGCCGGCACCGCTGTGGCCAGCGCGTCGAGCTTCTCAGGCGCGAAATGGCGGGCGCCGGGCAGGATCGTGTGCTGGAAGGCGTAGTCGTCATCCATGCGCGCGTCGATCACGGCCACGGCGGGGTCGGCCACCAGGGCGCGCGCCGTGTCGACATCGACCACCGGCACGCCGTCGATCTCATCGGGCATCGGGCCGGTCATTCCGGCGAGCAGGACGGAGGCGGCCGCACGGCGCCGCGCGACGCGATCCCAGGCGATGTTGCGCATGAAGGCCTCGACATAGGCGCCGGCATTGGCGCCGAAATCGAGGTGATAGGCATGCTCGTACATGTCGAGCGCCAGGATCGGCACGCCCAGCGCCAGGCTGTGCGTGTGATCCGCGGCCCAGACATTGCGCAGCGTGCCGTCCGACAGCGACAGGCTCAGCAGCACCCAGCCGGAGCCGCCACCCAGCGCCTTGCCCATGGCGATGAACTGGCGGCGCCAGGCGTCGGTCGAGCCGAAGTCACGCGCCAGGGCAGCGTCCATCTCGGCCGGGACCGTTCCGTCGCCGCCCAACCCGTCGAAATAGAGCTCGTGCAGATCAGCCGAGTTGGCGGCGATGAGCTCCTCGCGCTTCAGCCCGTTGAGGGCAAAGCCGGGCGCGGCAGCGACATCCAGCGCGCCCAGTTGCGCGCAAATGGCGTTCAGCCGCCGCACCGCGCCGCCGTAGTTGTTCTCGTAGTGGCTGGCGATCAGCCGCAGCGACAGGCCGTGCAGACGCGACGGCTTGAACGACAGGGCGCGAACGTGGCGGGTCATCGGTCTCTCCTCCCCGGGAACGGCCGGAAGATATGCCTGTTTTGTGAATGATACAAGTGTTGCTTTTCATGCGACATGTGTTATACACGAAGATGTGACCGAGGCGCCCGACACCCGTTCCTGGCTCCTGCTGCTGCACCAGCTGCCGCCGCAGCCGGCCTATTTCCGTGTCAAGATCTGGCGGCGGCTGCAGGGCCTGGGCGCCGTCGCGGTCAAGAACTCGGTGTATGCGCTGCCGACGAACGACGATGCGCTCGAGGATTTCCAGTGGCTGGCGCAGGAGATCGTCGCCGGCGGCGGCGAGGCCACGATCGTCGAGGCGCGCTTCGTCGATGGCCTGAGCGATCAGCAGGTGATCGCGCTGTTCGACGCGGCGCGCACGGCCGACTGGGACGAGATCGTGGTTGAGGCTCGCCAGCTCGGCGAAGGCTGGCGCGAACTCTTGCCCGACGAGGCGCGCACGCGGGTCGAGCGGCTGGCCAAGCGTGCAGAGAAGGTGGCCGCCATCGACTTCTTTGGCACGACCGGCCGCGTTGCCGCAGCCGGCATCATCGAGGAACTGCAGCGTCGCCTGGCAGGCGGCGCCGAGCGGGAGGCTCCGGCCATGACAACCGACGCAGCGCTCAAGCTATGGCTCAACCGCACCTGGGTGACGCGGCGCAACGTGGCGGTGGACCGCATCGCCAGCGCCTGGCTGATCAAGCGCTTCATCGATCCGCAGGCGCGCTTCAAGTTCGTTGATGGCCGTGGCTACAAGCCCGAATCTGGCGAGTTGCGCTTTGACATGTTCGAGGCCGAGTTCACGCATGAGGGTGACCGCTGCACCTTCGAGACGCTGCTGCGCCGCGCGTCGCTCGACGACCCGGCGCTGGTCGCCATCGCCGAGATCGTGCACGACATCGACCTGAAGGACGACCGTTACGAACGGCCCGAGACCGCCGGTGTCACCACCTTGATGGGCGCGCTGGCGACCGGCCCGCTCGACGATACGGCGCGCCTGGCACGCGGTGCCGACCTGCTCGACGGCCTGTACGACGCCTTCACGGCTGCCGCAAAGAAGGGAAAGAAGAAATGACCGCCAGCACTGTGACGGCATCCACCACCACTGCCGCGACGCCGGAACCAGTGCCGGCATATCCCACCTTTGGCGACGCCATGAAGGTCTGGGTGCGTGTTGCGGCGCTGAGCTTCGGCGGACCGGCCGGCCAGATCGCGGTGATGCATCGCATCATCGTCGAGGAAAAGCGCTGGATCGGCGAGACAAGGTTCCTGCAGGCCTTGAACTACTGCACCTTGTTGCCCGGACCCGAGGCGCAGCAACTCGCCGTGTATATCGGCTGGCTGATGCACAAGACAAAGGGAGGGCTGGTCGCGGGCACCCTGTTCGTGCTGCCGGGGTTCGTCGCCATCATGGTATTGAGCTGGATCTACGCCGGCCTGGGCAATGTCGGGGCGATCCAGGCGTTGTTCTTCGGACTCAAGGCAGCGGTGCTGGCCATTGTGCTCGAAGCCGTCGTGCGTGTCGGCCGGCGGGCGTTGAAGAACAACGTCATGGTCGGCATCGCGGCGGCAGCCTTCATCGCCATCTTTTTCTACGACGCGCCATTCCCGCTCATCATCCTGGCCGCCGGAATCATCGGATTCCTGGGTGGTCGGGCCGGCCTGCCGGCGTTCCTGGCCGGCGGTGGGCACGGTAAGGTCGGCGACAGGCAGGTCATGGATGCCGAGTCGGTGCTGGGCGAGGCCACGCCCGCGCATGCCCGGCCGTCGTTAGGCTGGTCGCTGCGCATCACCGGGATCTTCCTGCTGCTCTGGCTGGTGCCGGTGGCGCTGCTGCTGGTGAGCCTCGGTGGCGGCAACGTATACAGCAAGATCGCGGTCTTCTTCAGCGAGATGGCCGTCGTTACATTCGGCGGCGCCTACGCGGTGCTGGCCTATGTCGCGCAGCAGGCTGTCGACACTTACGGCTGGTTGCGGCCGGGCGAGATGCTCGATGGTCTGGGCATGGCCGAAACCACGCCCGGGCCGCTGATCATGGTGACGCAGTTCGTCGGCTTCCTGGCGGCGTTCCGGGAGCCGGGCGCGCTGCATCCGATGGTCGCGGGCACGCTGGGCGGCATCCTGACGACGTGGGTCACGTTCACGCCGTGCTTCCTGTGGATCTTCTTCGGCGCGCCGTTCGTGGAGGCGCTGCGCGGCAACAAGGCGCTGTCGGCCGCGCTGGGCGCGATCACGGCCGCGGTGGTCGGCGTGATCCTCAACCTGGCGATCTGGTTTGCGCTGCACGTCCTCTTCGCCCAGCTGATCCCCGTTCACTGGCTCGGCATGTCGGTCAGCATGCCGGTGCTGGCCTCGATCAACCTGCCGTCGCTGGTTCTCACGGCAGGCGCGGTGCTGGCGGTCTTCCGGTTCAAGATCGGGATGATCCCGGTGCTGGCCGCTTGCTCGCTTGGCGGTATCGGTTATTACCTTGTGGTCGGCCTGCCGTAGGGCACGTCCAGGCCCCGGTCATTCCGAGCGTAGCGAGGAATCTGCCGCGAACTGAGTCTCCATTCCCCGGAGATCCCTCGCTGCGCTCGGGATGATAGTGTGTGGCCGTCGGGTTAGGTTCCGCGGATCGAGGAAGGAACGGGCGAGCGTGTCGGATCGAAAGCCAACCACCAGGAGCAAGGCATCGGCGAAGGCGGGCGCGAAGGCCAAGTCCGGTGCGCCTAAGGCGACGCCGGAGGGCGGCGACGCCTCCCGGCTCATCGATCAGCGGATCCATGACCTGGGGGATTGGCGCGGGCAGACCCTGGCCCGCATGCGGGCGCTGATCCTGGAAGCCGACCCCGAGATGATCGAGGAGTGGAAGTGGCGGGGGACGCCGGTCTGGTCGCGCCACGGGATTGTCTGTACCGGGGAGACATACACGAAGGTCGTGAAGCTCACGTTCGCCCACGGGGCCGCCATCCCGGACCCATCGCGCCTTTTCAATTCCAGCTTGGACGGCAATACGCGACGGGCGATCGACATCCATGAAGGAGAAACGATCGACGCGGGCGCGTTCAAGGCGCTGGTGAAGGTCGCAGTGGCCCGCAATGGCCAGTCGACGAAAAAACGGTAGGCCCTTCGCGCCGGCGTCTACGCCCGCTTCAGCTTTGCACTCCTAGGTGCGGGCGCCGTCTCCTCGTCATCATCCGCCGCGGCACCGGGGGTGATCCCGCCGGACATCGCGAGCAGGTTGCGCTTCATCGCGAACAGCGTATTGGACGTTTTCTCCAGATCCTGACGGCCGATGCCATCGATGATCTTCGCGTTGAAGGTATCGGTTTCGACCCGCAGCTTGGCGATGAAACGGGTCGACTGCTTGGTCAGGAAGACGCGCTTCACGCGGCGGTCGACGGGATCAGGCACGCGAGTCACGAAGCCAGCGGCCTCGAGCCGGTCGATCAGCGCGCCCAGCGCGACCTTGCCGACATCGAGTTCCTGGGCAAGCTGGGTCTGCGGCAACCCGTCCTTGCGCGATATGAAGGCAAGCACCCACCATTGCGAGCGCGTGATGCCGAGCGGGGCGAGTGCCCGGTCGAACATCATGCGGCGAAGCCGGGAAACATCGTGGATCAGATAGCCGAGGCGCAGATCCCAGTCGGGCCGTTCACTCATGAATTTCCTCTGACAACGGCACAGCGTGCATCTTTGTTTATATCAATATCATACACGAGCATATCGTAAAAGGTCAGCCGGACGAACTGGGCTCGCCGTGGTGTCGCGCCACGTGCCGCTTGCAAATAGTACACTATAGTATTATAAGTCTATTGTTTCAATCCGTGTTGACCAGGTAACCAAACAACGGCGAGCCCGTCGCGGGTCTCGGCCGAAAAGGGAACGGCGGGGCGGAAGCACCTGAACCGTTCCAAGGGAGGACCGGCATGTGGATTTACCCCGAGATCGCCAGCATGGCGGACGTCTCGCGCTACCATGCGCGAGTGCGCGGCGCGGCGCCGGCGTTGCGCTTCGGCGGCAGGACCAGCACCTGGCGCTCGTTTGATGCCCGCGTGAGCCGTATCGCCAATGCCCTGATCGCGCGCGGTGCGGTGACGACGAGCGCCGTCGCCTTCTACGGCAAGAATTCGGCGACCTATCTCGAACTCATGTTCGGCGCCTTCAAGGCGGATGCGCCGTTCCTGCCCTTCAACTGGCGCCTGACGGCGCATGAGCTGTCGGCGATCCTGCAGGACAGCAAGCCCGCGATTGTGTTCGTGGAGTCGGCCTTTGCCGACACACTGGCGAAGGCGCTCGACTCGTCGGGTCTGACCACGGCGATCGTCGTGATAGACGCCAATGCCGACAACGGTGGTCTGGAAGGCTTCCTGGGTGACGCCAGCGAACAGGATCCACGCCTCAACATTGCGCTGCACCATACGGCGCTTCGCCTCTACACATCAGGCACCACCGGCCAGCCCAAGGGCGTCGAGCTGACGCATGGGTCGTTCATGCACATGCGGCTCTGCGAGCATTTCGAGCCGGCGCTGCGCTGGGCGCCCGAGGACGTCCATCTGTTTGCGCTGCCCAACTACCATCTGGCCGGCATCGGCATCTGCCTGCAAAGCCTCTACAACGGCGGCGCCGTGATCGTGCTGCCGGAGTTCAATCCGGCGGCGGTGCTGGCGGCGATCCGCGAGACGCGGCCGACGATCGGCATGCTGGTGCCCGCCACGATCCAGATGCTGCTCGACCATCCCGACGCGGCGACGACCGATTTCTCCTGCTTCCGGCTTGTCATGTATGCCGGGTCGGCAATCTCGCTCGGCCTGATCAAGCGCGCGATCGCCGAGATGAAATGCGAGTTCATGCAGTTCTACGGTGCGACCGAGACGTCGGGCGCGGTGACCCTGCTGCGCCCGCACGAGCACGATTTCAACAACGAGGAAAACCTGAAATCCTGCGGCACGCCGCTGCCGCTGATCGAGATCAAGATCGTCGATCCCGCCGGCAACGCACTGCCCGACGGAGAAACCGGTGAGTTCCTGATCCGCACACCATCGATCTTCAAGGAGTACCTGAACAAACCGGTTGACACCAAAGCGGCCAGGGAAGACGGCTGGTATCGCAGCGGCGATGCCGGCTACCGGGCCCAGAACGGCCTCTATTTCATCGTCGATCGCGTCAAGGACATGATCGTATCGGGCGGGTCGAACATCTACTCGACCGAGGTCGAGAATGCGCTCAGCAAGCATCCGGCTGTGGCTCAGTCCGCGGTGATCGGCGTACCGGACGAGATGTGGGGCGAGGCGGTCAAGGCGCTCGTCATCCTGCGCCAGGATGCGTCTGCGACGACGGACGAGCTGATCGGATTCTGTCGCCAGTACATCGCCGGCTACAAGGTGCCGAAGTCGATCGTCTTCGTCGACGCATTACCCATGACGCCGACCGGCAAGGTTCTGAAGCGCGAACTGCGCCGCCAGCACGTCGGCTGATTAGTCTCTCCCCACTGTGTGGGGAGGAAGAGATGCCTACTGCGCCGCCGCCCGGTTCGGGTGTTTGCCGGCGAACATGTGCCTGGCGATGATCGTCTTCATGATCTCGATCGAGCCGCCAGCGATCTTGATGATGCGCGCATCGGCGTAGGCGCGCGCGATAGGATACTCCCACATGTAGCCCCAGCCGCCGAACAGCTGCAGACACTCGTCGGCTGCCTTGCAGTGCAGATTGGCGGTGAACATCTTGGCCATGGCAGCCTCGACCGGATCGAGCGCGCCGCGCATGAAGAGATCGATGCACTTGTCGGTGAAGACGCGTGCGATGGTGGCTTCCGTCTGCAGTTCCGCGAGCTTGAACTGCGTGTTCTGGAAATCGGCGATGGTCTTGCCGAAGGCCTTGCGTTGCGCGGTGTAGTCCACCGTCCAGTCGATGATGATCTGTGTCACCAGGGCCGAGCGGATCGCCTGCGCCAGCCGCTCCTGCGCCAGGTTGGTCATCATGTGGGCGAAGCCGCGGCCCTCCTGGCCCAGCATGTTCGTCGCCGGCACGCGGACATCGTCGAAGAACAGCTCCGACGTGTCCTGCGCGTGCATGCCGAGCTTCTCGAGATTGCGGCCGCGCCGGAACCCGGCGCGATCGCCTTCGACCAGGAACAGCGTGATGCCCTTGGCGCCGGCCTGGCTGTCGGTCTTGGTGGCGAGCACCAGGATGTCGCAGAGCTGGCCGTTGGAGATGAACACCTTCTGGCCGTTGATCACGTAGTCATCGCCGTCGCGCACCGCACGGGTGCGGATCGCCTTGAGGTCGGAACCGGCGTGCGGTTCGGTCATGCCCAGCGAGCCGATCGCTTCGCCGCGCACCATCCGGGGCAGCCAGGTGCGTTTCTGGGCCTCGGTGCCGAAAGAGAGGATATAGGTGGCCACGAGATCGGTGTGGATCAGGAAACCGGGGCCGCTGGCACCGACCCGCCACAGCTCCTCGAACACCACGACGTCGAACAGGTAGTCAAGGCCTAGCCCGCCGTATTCCGGCGGCACCGTGCAGCACAGCAGGCCCTCGGCGCCTGCCTTCAGCCACAGCGCGCGCGGCACAACGCCGTCCTTCTCCCACTGGGAGTGGTAGGGGACGATCTCGCGCTCGACGAAGCGGCGCACGGTTTCGCGGAAGATGTTGTGTTCCTCGCGGAACAGGGTGCGCTCGACCATGGTGTTCCCGGAATCAGTCAACGAACTTGTGGAAGTCGGGCGCGCGCTTTTCGTTGAAGGCGTTGACGCCTTCCTGGGATTCCGCCGTGGCGTAGTAGAGCTTGACGGCGTGCAGGGACAGGTTGCTGATGCCGCGGATGGCGTCGGAATCGGCATTGAAGGAACGCTTCAGGAAGGCCAGCGCGGTCGGCGACCGTTCGCCGAGCTTCTTCGTCCAGTCGTCGACGGCCGCGTCCAGTTCGGCCATCGGCACCACCTTGTTCACCAGCCCCATCTGCAGCGCCTCGGCCGCCGTGTAGCGTTCGTTGAGGTACCAGATTTCGCGGGCCCGCTTGTCGCCGACGTGGCGGGCCAGGAAGGCGGTGCCCCAGCCGGCATCGAAGGAGCCGACCTTCGGCCCGACCTGGCCGAACTGGGCGGTGTCGGCCGCGATCGTCAGGTCGCAGAGCGTGGCCAGCACGTTGCCGCCGCCGATCGCGAAACCGTTGATGCGCGCGATCACCGGCTTGGGAATGTCGCGGATGATGCTCTGCAGCTCGTCGATCGGCAGGCCGACGACGCCGCGGCCGTCGTAGTTGCCTTCATGCGCCGACTGGTCGCCACCCGTGCAGAAGGCCCTGTCGCCGGCGCCGGTCAACACCACGCTCGCGACGTTCTTGTCGTTGGCCGCGCGTTGGAAGGCCTGGATCAGTTCCTCGACGGTGCGGCCGCGGAAGGCGTTGTAGACCTTCGGTCGATTGATGATGATCCAGGCCGCCCGCCCGCGAACCTCGTAGATCACATCTTCGAATGCTGGTGGCGCGGTCATTTCAAGTCCTCCCAATGATGGCTCTCGTCGCAGGGCCGTCAGATCATGTTCATGCCGCCGGAGACCGATATGGTCTGGCCGGTGATGAAACTGCCGTCCTCGGACGCCAGAAAGGCGACGATGCCGGCGTAGTCGTCCGGCTCGCCCATGCGTCGCAACGGGATGCCGCGCACCATCGCGTCCTTCCATTTGATCGCGTCGCCGCCGGCGCCCAGCACCTCCTGCATCATCGGCGTGTTCGTAGGCCCGGGGCACACGGCGTTGAGCAGCACGTTCTTGCGGGCAAGCTCACGCGCCACCGACTTGGTGAAGGCGATCAGTCCACCCTTGCAGGCGGAATAGACCGCCTCGTTGCTGGTGCCGACGCGCGCTGCGTCCGATGCGATGTTGACGACGCGCCCGCCGCCGCGCGCGACCATGCCCGAACACACCGCGTGGTGCAGGTTGAGGGGACCATAGAGATTGATCCGGATGATCTTGTCCCACAGATCGCGGTCGGTCTGCAGGAAGGCCATCGGCTTGTCCCAGCCGGCATTGTTGACCAGCAGCCAGACCGGCCCGAGATCCGCGTCGACCTTGGCGACCGCGGCGTCGACCGCGGCCCGATCGCCGACGTCCACGCCGTAAACACGCACCGTGCCGCCCGTCGCCTCGCGTGCGGTCGCTTCGGCGACATCCGGCTTGAGGTCGAAGACGGCAACGTTGCAGCCTTCGGCGGCGAGCCGCAGGGTGATGGCGCGTCCGATGCCCTGGCCGCCGCCGGTCACGATCGCTGTCTTTCCTGCGATACCCCGCATGGCGTGTCCTCCCGACGAGTTTGGCCGCGACGGTTGCGGTGATGCCGCGCCTGATGCATCGGCCGTTCCTGATCCGTCACATAAAAATAATACACTTGCATACGATATGCGTGCAAGCTAATTTGCGGAGAAACGGTGATCCCGATGAACGCACCTCAGCTGAGGCCGAAGAGCAGCGCCGAAGACCTCCAGTCGATCCGCGAGGGCGTGCGCGCGGTCGTGACGCGCTTCGGCGATGACTACTGGCTGCAGCGTGATGACGACGGCGAATTCCCGCACGCCTTCCACAAGGCGATGGCCGACGCCGGCTGGCTCGGCATCACCATGCCCGAGGAATATGGCGGCTCCGGGCTGGGCGTGACCGAGGCGGCGATCATGATGCACGAGGTGGCCAGCCACGGCGGTGGCATGGCGGCTGCGTCGTCCGTCCATATCAATCTGTTCGGCCCGCATCCGATCGTGGTTCATGCCACGCTGGCGCAGAAGCAGGCCTGGGTGCCGCGTCTGGTCTCGGGCGAAGATCAATGCTGCTTCGGCTTCACCGAGCCTGACGCCGGTCTCAACACGACGCGCATCAAGACGTTCGCCGAGAAAGTGCCCGGCGGCTACGTTGTTCACGGGCAGAAGGTGTGGACCTCCACCGCGCAGGTCGCCAACAAGATCATGCTGCTGGCGCGCACGACGCGCTACGAGGACGTCAAGCGGCCGACCGACGGCATCACCATCTTCTACACCGACCTCGACCGGTCGAAGATCGAGGTACGCCGCATCCCGAAGATGGGCCGCAAGGCGGTCGATTCCAACGCCATCTTCATCGACGGGCTGTTCATCCCCGAAGAGCACCGGGTCGGCGAGGCGGGGAAGGGGTTCTCCTACATCCTCGACAGCTTGAACCCCGAACGGGTGCTGGTCGCCATGGAGGCGATCGGCATCGGTCAGGACGCGCTGCGCAGGGCGGCAAAGTATGCGCGCGAGCGCATCGTCTTCGACAGGCCGATCGGCCAGAACCAGGGCATTCAGCATCCGCTTGCCGAGCGCTGGATGTACCTGGAGTCGGCGTATCTCATGGCAACGCGAGCGGCCGAGCTCTACGACGCCGGGCTGCCCTGCGGCGCGGAAGCCAACGCCGCGAAGTTCCTCGGCGCCCGTGCCGGCTACGACGCCTGTCTGCAGGCGGTGCTGACGCATGGCGGCTTCGGCTATGCCAAGGAGTACCATGTCGAGCGGTTGCTGCGCGAAGTGACCGTGACGCGCATTGCCCCGATCACCGAGCAGCTCATCCTGTGCTTCATCGCCGAGAAGGTGCTGGACCTGCCGAAGTCGTATTGAGATGTCATCCTGAGCGCAGCGAAGGATCTTTTAGACCGTCGCTTTGCACGGGCAGAGTTTACTGAAGCACGGTGCGCCATCAATGGTTTCGTGTGACAGAACCGCTCAAAGGATCCTTCGCTTCGCTCAGGATGACAGCAACGCGTCACCCCAGGCGCGTCAGCACGGCGAAGGGTCCGCCGGCGTAGGCCGGGAAGCCGAGTTCCTTGACCGTGGCGTAGTCGGCGAGCCGCTGCTCCTCGCTGTTAAGGACGGCCGCCTGCGCACGCACGGCGTTGGCGGCGGCCGTCATCAGCCTTGCGGCGCGTCGCTCCAGGTCGCTCTGAGGCTGCTCGAACCAGATGCCGTCGCGCACCGACCATGCCGCTGACGGCGATGGGTTGCGTCCACCACCGAAGCCGGCGAAGGAAGCAGCGTCGGCATCGGCCGCATCCTTCAACGCCGCGCCGACCTCGGCTACCGCCGCGGCGACGACGTCCGGCATCGTGCCGGCCTTGCGCCGCTTGTCGTAATCCTGTTTCCCCAGGAACAGCGTCTGGATCATGTTGCGGGGTTCGGGTCGCTTGATGAGATCGGCGAAGACATCGATCTCTTCGGCGATGGCCGTATCCATCGGCTGGGGCAGGCCACGCGCCAGGCAGTCCAGGATGGCGAGTGGCGCGGGATAGTGGCCGCCGGTCTCGTCGAGAATGGCCTGGCGGACCGCCGTCAATGCGTCGTCCACTTGCGTCGCCGATGCCGCGCGCCAGTCCGGCCGGTCCCAGGGCTGGCGGGTGGTGGTCGCGGCGCGCACCCAGCGTTCGGCCGCGGCGACTTCGTCGCCGGCGGGGACGACTGCATCCGCCGCGCCCGCGGCCAGGGCATCGGCGGGCGAGAGGCGGGCGCCGTTGAGCAGGATGGGCAGCGATTTCTCCACGCCGATCAGCCGGGGCAAACGTTGCGTGCCGCCGCCGCCCGGCAGCAGGCCTACCAGCGACTCGGGCAGGCCGAGCGCCGTCCACGGCGTGTCGGCGAGCACTCTGTAATGCGTCCCCAGCGCCAGCTCGCAGCCGCCGCCCAGCGCCAGGCCGTTGATCGCGGCGGCGACCGGCTTGCCGGCGGTTTCGAGCGTGCGAAACGCGCGGCCGATCGGCGCAAAATGATCGCGCGCGATACGCTTGCGGTCTGACGGCGGTGCGGCCACGATCATGTCGTAGGCAATGCCGAGCTCGCCGAGATCGGCGCCGACACAGAAGGCCGATGCCTTGCCGGAACAGATGACCACACCACGGATGTCGGCCGTATGCAGCCAGCGGGCGAACGCCTCGATCTCGTGGATCGCCGCATTGGTGAACACGTTCATCGACCGGCCCGGCATGTCGAAGACCAGATGCAGGATGCCGTCGGCGGTCGTCTCGGTGCGGAATTCGCGCAAGGCGGGCAGGTCGGCCATGGTCGGTCCGTCGTCTCAGAGGCTTCGGGAAATCAGCTCACGCATGATCTCGGACGTGCCGCCATAGATGCGTTGCACGCGCGCGTCGGCGTAGAGCCGGCAGATCTCGTATTCGCGCATGAAACCGTAGCCGCCGAAAAGCTGCACGCACTGGTCGACGACCCGGCCGTGCATCTCGCTGCACCACAGCTTGGCCATGGAGGCTTCCGCCTGGCTGAGCGCGCCCTTGATGTGCTTGCCCAGGCACTGGTCGATGAATGCCCAGCCAACCGCCAGCTCGGTCTTCAGGTCCGCCAGCCGGTATCGCGAGTTCTGCATTTCGGCGATGGGCTTGCCGAAGGCCTTTCGCTCCCGCGCGTAGTCGCGTGTGATGTCGAAGGCCTTCTGCGCCGCACCCATCGAGGTGATGGCGATGACGAGCCGCTCCTGCGGCAGCTCGCTCATCAGGACGCCCATCGCACCGCCTTCCGCTCCGAGCAGGTTCGCGGCCGGCACCCGCACGCCATCGAAGAACATTTCCGACGTGTCGGCAGAGAGCTGGCCGAGCTTCTCGAGATTGCGGCCGCGGCGGAAGCCCATGCGCGCCGTCTCGACCAGAAGGAGGCTCATGCCCCGCGATCCGGCGTCGGCGCTGGTGCGGGTCACGGCGATGACCAGGTCGCACATCTGGCCGTTCGAGATGAAGGTCTTTTGGCCGGTGACGACGTAGTCATCGCCGTCGCGTTCGGCGCGGGTGCGGATGCCCTGCAGGTCGCTCCCGGTGCCCGGCTCCGTCATGGCGATCGCGCATACCGTCTCGCCGCTCACCATGCGTGGCAGCCATGTCTGCTTCTGCTTCGGTGTGCCGTACGACAGCAGATAGCCGCAGCAGACGTCGCTGTGGACGGAAAAATCCGAGGTCGGTCCGGCAAAGCCGGAATAGGCAAACTCCTCGACGATCACCGCGTTCATGCGGAAGTCGCCGCCAGTGCCGCCGTACACTTCGGGCACCTGCGGGCAGAGCAGCCCGGCTTCGCCGCCCTTCGCCCACAAGGCGCGGTCGACAATGCCATCCGCTTCCCAGCGCGCGAAGTGCGGCGCGACCTCGGTGGCCAGGAAGCGGCGCGCCGTCTCGCGCAAGGCGCGGTGTTCCTCGGCGTAGATCGGACGGTCGACCAGCATCAACCCCCTCCCCGCGGGTTCAGCCGCACGGCTGCCCGATTTTGCGCAGAGCAATATAGTAAAGTAGCATACGGTTTCGGCTTTAAGCAAGGGAAAACGTACGCTACTATACCATATTGCATCGTTGTTGTGTCTTACGGCCAGCCGGGAGGACAGTCGTGCATGGCTTGCAGGATCCTGATGTGAGCGGTGCGCAAGCCGGCGGGCGTAACACGGCCCGGCGGCTGCGCGCGCGGCTGCGGCTGCCGGTCGTTGCCGCGCCGATGTTCATCGTCTCGACACCCACGCTGGTGATCGAACAGTGCAAGGCCGGCATCGTGGGCGCGATTCCGGCGCTCAATGCACGTCCCAAGGAACAGCTGGCTGACTGGATCTGCGAGATCAAGGAAGCGCTGGCGGCGCACGACAGGGCCTATCCCGACAGGCCGGCGGCGCCATTCGCGCTCAATCAGATCGCCCATCGCACAAACGACCGGCTCGATCACGACATGCGTGTCATCGCCGACGCGCAAGTGCCGATCGTGATCGTGAGCCTGGCCGCGCCGGAGACGATCCTGAGCGCGGTGCACGCCTATGGCGGCCTGGTGATCAATGACGTCGTCAACGCGCGCCATGCCCGCAAATGCATCGAGGCCGGGGTCGATGGGCTGATCGCGGTGGCGGCAGGGGCCGGCGGACACACAGGCACGATCTCGCCGTTTGCGTTGGTCGGCGAGATCCGCGCGTTCTGGGACGGCCTCCTGGGCCTCGGCGGCGCCATCGCCAACGGGCGCGGCATCCTGGCGGCCGAGGTCCTGGGCGCGGATTTCGCCTATATCGGCTCGGCGTTCATTGCCGCCGACGAGGCCAATGCACCGCCGGCCTACAAACAGATGATGCTGGAGGCGGAGGCGGAGGATATCGTCGCCTCGGACCGCCTGACCGGGGTGAAGGCCAACTTCATGCAGCAGTCCCTGCGCGCCAACGGACTCGACCCGACGGCGCTCGGGCGCGGCGATCCCGGTCAACGCGGCTTCGGTGAAGGGGGCAGCAGCTACAGGGCCTGGCGCGATGTGTGGAGCGCCGGCCATGGCGTCGGGGCCGTGAAGCGGCTGCGTCCGGTGCGCGCGATTGTCGAGGACCTTGCGGCCCAATATGAAGAGGCACGGCAGGCGCTGAACGACAGGGAGGGTTAGATGAACCTGGCCAGCTTGACGGCGATCGAGTGCAGCATCGCGGACGGCCTGGCGCGGCTGACGCTCAATGCACCCGAGCGCGGCAATCCGATCGATGCAACCTTCTGCCGGGAACTGCGGGAGCTTTCCATCGAGCTCGGCGAGCGCGAGGACGTCCGAGCCGTCCTGGTCAGCGCGCGCGGCCGGTTCTTCAGCGTCGGCGGCGACATCAAATCGTTCGTGCGCGAGCGCGCGGCGCTGCCCGGCATCGTGAAAAGCTGGACGGCGGATCTGCATTCCGCGATCGCGCGGTTCATGCGCATGCGGGCGCCGGTCGTGGCCGCGGTACAGGGCAATGTCGCGGGCGGCAGCGTGTCGCTCGTGGCCGCCGCCGACATCGTCTACGCCGCGGCCGGCGTGAGCTTCACCGCCGCCTTTCCCATGATCGGCTTTAGCGCCGATTCGGGCTCGACCATAACCCTGTCGCAGCGCATGGGGTTTTCCCGGGCCAAGCGCTTCCTGCTGATGTCGGAAACGCTGCCGGCCAGCGATGCACTGGCCGCCGGACTGGTCGATTTCGTGGCGGCGCCGCAAGACCTGATGGCGGAAGCCGAACGCACAGCGCAACGCTTCGCCAGCGGCCCCACGCGGGCCTACGAGGGCATCAAGCAGACGATGCTGCGCGCCCGCACGCAAGGTCTCGAATCGCAGCTGGAGGACGAGGCGCAGACCCTGGCGGCGGTGTCGCGCTCCGACGATTCGTGGGAGGGGCTGAGCGCTTTCATGGCCAAGCGCCCGCCGAAGTTCTCCGGCACCTAGCGACGAGCGATATCCTCCCGCTGTGTGTGCGGGAGGGAATCGGTGTACAATGTGGCCGCGCCGCCGACCGGAGAGACCGATGCGTCGCCTCGCTCTTGTCTTCTGTCTTGCCGCCAGCCTTACCGCACCCGCCATGGCCACCCAAAAGGATCCTGCACTCGACGGGCTGTTCGACCGGCTCAGGACCGTGACCGATCCGATGCAGGCGCGGCTCCTGATCCAGGCGATCTGGGAGACCTGGACGGCGTCGGATGATTCGGCTCTCGATGCCCTGATGGCGCGCGGTCTGGGTCAGATCCAGGCACGCGACCTCGATGGCGCCGTCGCCACCTTCACGACGCTGATCGAGAAGGCGCCGGAATTCGCCGAGGCCTGGAACAAGCGCGCCACGGTGCAGTGGATGCGCGGCGATTTCGATGCGTCGGTGGCCGATATCCAGCGCACGGTGGCGCTGGAGCCGCGCCATTTTGGTGCCTGGTCGGGGCTGGGCATGATCCTGGAGGATCGCGAACAGTATGACGGCGCCGTTCGCGCCTTCGAGGAATGCCTCAAGCACAACCCGCACGCCGAGGGCCTGCGCGATCATATCGAGGACCTCAAGCGCAAGGCGGCACGGCAGAAGACGTGACGCTGGGAGCGTCGTGGTTCGTCCAGTCCGTCACGTCGAGCGCAGCGAGAAGGGGGTCTCCCTTCGCAGGAGATCCCTCGCGGCGCCCGGGATGACGTGGTGGACCAATCACCAATCGCCTTCGACCAGAACAGGCTCTAATGTCGTGGTCCTGGAGGACCACAGGGATGCTGATCGCGCAGATTTCGGACACGCACATCAAGCCCGAAGGACAGATTGCTTTTGACCGGGTCGATACGGCCGCCCTTCTCGCCCGGGCGGTAGCGCATGTGAACGCGCTGCAACCGCGCCCCGACCTGGTGCTGGTGACCGGTGATCTGGTCGACGCCGGAGCGCCGGCGGAGTACGCCCGCCTGAAGACGTTGCTGGTGCCGCTTCAAATGCCGTTCTACCTGATCCCGGGCAACCACGACGCCCGCGATCCCTTGCGCGCCGCCTTCGCGGATCACCGCTACCTGCCGGCCACCGGCTTCCTGCAGTACACCGTCGAAGATCGGGCCGTCCGCCTGATCGCGCTCGACACGCTGGTGCCCGGCAAGGGGCACGGCGAACTGTGTGCACAGCGGCTGGACTGGCTCGAGGCGCGGCTGGCCGAGCAGGACCGGCCGACGATCCTGTTCATGCATCATCCGCCATTCGACTGCGGCATCGCCGTTATGGATAGCGAGCGGTTGCTGGACGGGGTGGACCGGTTGGCGGCCATCGTGCAGCGGCACGCCAACATCGAGCGCGTGCTGTGCGGCCATATCCATCGCTCGATCCAGGTGCGCTGGGCCGGCACCATCGCCGCGACGGCGCCGAGCACGGCCCACCAGCTGGCGCTCGACCTCGACCCCGCAGCGCCGCTGATGTTCACGATGGAACCGCCGGGTGCCCTGCTGCATCAATGGCGCCCTGGCACCGGCCTCATCAGCCATCTCAGCTTTATCGGCAACTACGATGGACCGCATCGGTTCCACTGAGGCCTGAAGGGCAGGGGGAGGCATGCCCAGAGCGAGACCATCGTTGCGCCGGCGGGTGCTCGTTACCGGCGCCGTGACGGTGGGCGCCGCCGCCGTGGGCGGCTGGGCGACCACGGCGGTGCAGCGGCGCATCAGCGAACCGCATCCACCGCCCAGGCCCACGGCGTGGCCGGCGCTGGATGATGCCAGCCGGCTCAACCCGACGCCGGTCAGGGGTGTCGTGTTCGGCGCCGACACACCCGACGCTACGGCCGCACGGTTCGCGCCGCTGTTGCAGCGGATCGCCGGCGGCCAGGAGCCGGCGCTGGCCGTCAGCGGCGTGCGCCATTCGATGGGCAGGCAAAGCCTGCTGCGCGACGGCTGGGTGCTGGAGTCGCTGCCGATGAACGGCGTGACGATCGACAGCGACAGCAAATCCATGCGCGTCGGCGCCGGCGCGACCTGGCGGCAGATCATCGCGGCTCTCAATGCCCGCGGCCTGGCGCCGGCGGTGATGCAATCGAACAACGACTTCTCGGTCGGCGGGTCGATCAGTGTCAATTGCCACGGCTGGCAGACGAACAGCCCGCCGATCGCGGCCACCGTACGGCGACTGCGGGTGCTGACGGCCGACGGCACCATCGCGTCCTGCGATGCGGCAGAGAATACCGAGCTGTTCGGGTTGGTGCTCGGCGGCTACGGCCTGTTCGGCGTCATCCTGGAGGCCGAGCTCGCCGTGGTGCCCAACGTGGTCTACGAGCCGAGCTTCTCTGTGCTGCCGACGCAGGACTATTCCAGTGCCTTCGCCGAACAGGTCTACAGGCGCGCGGTGGTGGAGATGGCGTACGGCCGCCTGCGCGTCGATCCCGATCGGTTCCTGGAGCAGGCCATCATCGGCACGTTCACGCCGCGGGAGGAGACTCGCGGGCGGGTGCTGCCGCTGCCGGACATGGCGGTGGACGGCGTGGCCCGCACGATCTTCCGCGGCTCGGCCGGCAACGATGCCGGCAAGAGCAGGCGCTGGTGGCTCGAGCGCGAGGTCGGGCCGTGGCTGGCGAGCGCCGTGAGCCGCAATGCCCTGCTCAATGAGCCGGTGGCGCTGTTCGGCAACAGGACGGTCGAGACGACGGACATCCTTCATGAATATTTCGTGCCGCAGGCGCGGCTGTGGGAGTTCGTCACGCAGGTCAAGGCCATCGTGCCGCGCGAGGCGGGCGATCTGCTGAACGTCACGGTGCGCGACGTGCGGCGCGACACCCGCAGCGCACTGGCCTATGCGCGCGAGGACATGTTCGGCCTGGTGATGCTGTTCGTGCAGGCACGCACGGCGGCAGCCGAAGAGCGCATGCAGCGCATGACCCAGAGCCTGATCGACGCGGTCCTGGATGTCGGCGGCACGTTCTATCTGCCCTACCGGCTGCACGCGACGACAGCTCAACTGCGGCGCGGCTATCCGGGCTGGGATGCCGCCATGGCGGCGAAGCGCCGGCTCGATCCGGCCGGTGTGTTCCAGAACGAGCTCTATCGGCGCTACGGCAACGCCTGACGCATCCCCTCGCGCTTGCGATGGCGATATGCTGGCGCCCGAAGGAGGCGATCATGCGCGATCTCACCCGGGCCCTCAGACGCATGCGCGCGCTGCGCGGCATGAAGCAGACCGTTGTGGCCGAACGGCTCGGGGTGACGCAGGCGACCGTGTCGCGCTGGGAGCGCGGCACGCATCATCCGTCGCCGGCGCAGATGCCGGCCGTGATGGCGCTGCTGGCCGAACCGGCAGCCGTGGCGTGCGATGCGGCGCTCAAGCGGCTGGTCGAGTCGTCCATGCGGCCGGTGCATCTGATCTGCGATGCCACCCACCGGCTGCTCGCGGCGTCACCCGCGCGCCAGGCGGACTGGGGCGTGCCGGCCAGTGCGCTGGCGGGCCGGTCGCTGTGGTCATTCGCGTCGCGCGAAATCGCGGCTGCCGAAGCGCGCCTGGAGACGCTCGGCTGGCGCGACGCCGCGGTGCCCGCCATCGCCTTCGACACCGGTGCCAATGCCAGCGCCGTCGTTCCCATCGTTCCTGGCGTCGTGCTGTGGGAACGCCTGCATCTGGACGGTGGCGCCGCGGTCCGGTTGGTGAGCACGCTGGCGGCAACCGAGCCCTTGCCGCCGGGTGCGGTGCGGCTTTAGCGCACGTCCTGATGGACTGGGCTCGCGTCCCTGGGAGCGCGGGCCTCTGGCCCGCTCATGTCTCGGCGCTACGCGCCGATGCGGGCGAGACGCCCGCGCTCCCAGCCCGCCGCCGGCTGGCCAGCAGGCGGCGCAGGATGGCGTCGAGCGCGCGGGCATCGGCGGGCTTGAGGTGCTGCGTGAACGCCGTGGAGACGGCATCGCGGTAGATCGGCCACATCGCGCGTCGCAGCGCCGCGCCCTTGTCGGTGAGCGCGGCGACGGCGCCGCGGCCATCGTCGGGGCTCTTGCGGCGGATCACCAGCTTCTGCGCCTCCAGACGGGCCACGACATGGCTGAGGTTGCTGCGGCTGAGCACTACTGTCTCGGCCAGGACCCCCATGCGCAGCGTGTGCCCGGGCGCCTGCTCCAGCGCCCACAGCACGTCGTACCAGAGCAGCGGCGGCAGGCCGGTCTCGCCCAGGCGCTGCTCGACGGCGGCCACGATCTCGGCGTGGGCGCGCAGGAAGACGGGCCAGGCCGCGTCGGCAGGATCTCGCTTCACGTTCATGCGAGGCAGTCTGGCAGTCGTTGAAAATTAAATCAAATCGGCATAGTTGATTGAAAATTAAACTACTGGAGACTGACCATGGCCGATGCGATGGCCGGGCTGACCCTGGTCAGCCACGCGCTCTGTCCCTATGTCCAGCGTGCCGCCATCGCGCTGATCGAGAAGGGGGTCAGCTTCGAGCGCCGCTGGGTCGATCTTGCCAACAAGCCCGACTGGTTCCGGGCCATCTCGCCGTTGGGCAAGACGCCGGTGCTGGTGGTGGGCGACGCGCCGATCTTCGAATCGGCGGTGATCTGCGATTACCTGGACGAGGTTTACACGCCGCACCTACATCCCGAGGACCCCCTGGCACGAGCCCGGCATCGGGCCTGGATCGCGTTCGCGTCGGCAACGCTGGATGACATCTGGGGCTTCTATTCGGCGCGCGACGATGCAACGTACGGCGCCAAATACGCTGCCATCGCGGACAAAGTCGTCCAGCTCGAGACGGCGCTGGCCGGCGGCCCCTATTTCGCGGATGCGCATTTCTCGCTGGTCGACGCTGCCTTCGCGCCGGTGTTTCGCTACTTCGATGCCTTCGAACGGGCGGGCATCACCGGCTTTTTCGACGCAACGCCTGGGGTGCGTGATTGGCGGATCGCGCTGGCCGTGCGGCCGTCCGTGATCGCGGCCGCCGCCCCGGACTATCCGGCCAGGCTCGATACCTTCCTGCGCGCGCGCAACTCGGTCCTCTCCCGGCGCATGGCGGCGTAGACTTCCTCCCCACGCAGTGGGGAGGTGCCCCGATACGACGTTTCGACGCAAAGCGTCGAAACGTCGGCGGGCGGAGGGGAGCCGCCGTGGTTTAGGTAACTGAGACCACGACGGCTCCCCATCCGGCCTTCGGCCACCTTCCCCACTGCGCGGGGAAGGCAGTCACTTCGCGACGTAGCTGCGGTGGACGTAGCCGCCGGTGCTCTTGGCGCGTGACTCCAGGAACTGCGCCTTGTCGGCATCGCGGGTCTGGATGGTGACACCGTCGCCGACCTGCCGCTCGGCGCGCTTGCCGCCTTCGGCATTCGCCATGAACGAACGCACCGCGTCGATCGTGGGCACATCGGCCGGCGTTCCGTCCTTGCGCTCGGCGATCGCCTCGACGACGCTGGCCTGCAGCAGCTTGGGCCACATCTTGCGGAACAGGACCGGCGCGCCATAGACGTCGGCGCTGTTGATTTGGCCGTTGATGGCGAAGACGTAGCCGATCGCCTCCGGCTCCTTGTCGATCGCATCCTTCAGCGCCGCGACATAGGCTTCCGTCGCCTGCTTCAGTTTCTCGTTTTCCATCGAGAGTTGCAGGCTCGATGCGGATTGTGGCGCGGCGACGGTGGTGCCGACGTTGCGCTTGAGCTTCTCCTGCATGTCGGCGACACCGCGCCAGACCTTGCCCTGGGCGCTACCGACGGCAGCATCGGATCGCTGTTGCGGCATCCGCCTTCCATCGGACGGCGGTGGCGATGACGTCGGCTCGCTCGGCGCCATCAAAGGCGCGTTGGCGGCGACCTTGATGTCGCGCGAGGGCAGGCGATCAGCCGAGCGGCTGAAGGTCTTGGCGTCCTCCTTGTCGCGCGGCGACCAGCGGCCCTGCTCGACGCAGAACGAGGCGATCGACACCTTGCCGGAGTGCGGCGGCAGGATCAGGTCGACCGACAACACGCGGTCCTGCTTGCCGCCCTTGACGATATCGCCGGACTGGATGAACACGGCATCGCCGCCCAGGTTCTCGACCTCGAGCTGGTTGACGCTGCCGGTTTCGATCACCCGGACCACGCCCTGTTGCAGCGCCTCCTGCAGGGTGATGGGTGTCTTACCGCCCAGGCCCGGCTTGCCGTGGATCAGGAAGATCGTGAGGTTGCCGTGGGTGTAGGGCTGCGAAAACCGGTAATCGGCCACACCCGGATCGACGGCGAATGAAGACGGAGAGAAGACGGCCAGGGCGGTGGCGGCGAACGCGAACGGCGCCCATCGGCGCAGAATGCCCGAGACTGCCATATCGATGCCTCCCGTTGTCTTTTTAGACAGCGGGATTGTCGCGCCGCATTTTCGGCGAACACGGGGTGGCGGTGGGGCGGGATTGTGGCACCGCGTGATTCACGTCGGTGCTCAACCGGTGGTGGAGATCCTCTCCCCGCAGTGGGGAGGTGCCCGGAAGGGGCGGAGGGGAGCCGTGGTGATCTTGGTAACTAAGATCTCGTCAGCTCCCCATCCGGCCTTCGGCCACCTTCCCCACTGAAGTGGGGAAGGGAATTACTCAGACCGTTTGGCGCCGTCCCAGTCCTTCAGCGCGACGGCGGCGCTGTAGCTCAGCAGCGTCTTGCCGGCCTGGGTCACCAGGCCCGTGGTGAAGCCCAGGGAGCGCGTGACGCGGGCGAGGTCGACGGTGGATTCGAGCGGTGCGCCCAGCGCGCTGCTGCCGGACAGGAACTCGGCCGAGAAGGTTGCGGTGTAGGGCGCCTTGCCGGTGTTGGCTGTGATGCTGGTGCAGAGCGCGTTGTCGGCGAACGTCATCAGCATGCCGCCGTGGAACGAGGCACCCGAGTTCTGCATATAGGGGAAGGTCGGCTGCAGCACATGCACCTGCTCGCCGGCCTGGCGATAGTAGGTCGGGCCGAGCAGGGTGGTGAACGGGCTCGGCCGCAGCACCGGCGCATAGCCATCGGGGACCGGCACATCGGCGGGCGGTCCCGCTGGGCGCGTGCCGCCGGGTACGACGGCAAGCCCGTTGTCGGTGCGCCGCCCCATGGCCTTGTCGCGCGCGACGTGGCGACAGACGCCGCTATAGGTCGCGAGCCGGCGTCCCTGCTGGGTAACCGAGCCGCGCACGAAGGCGAGCCGCCCGGTGACCTGCGTGGCCTCGCCCATCGATTCGATGGTCGGGCCGATCTGGCCGCCGGCGAGGAACTGCACCGTGAGACTCAAGGTCATGGCGAAGCTGCCGGGCATCTTGCCGCCCGATGCGGCGTAACCGGCGGCCGAGCACAGCGCGTAGTCGGCGAAGGTCAGCAGCACGCCGCCGTGCAATACGCCGCCGCCGTTGGCGTGGCGTTCCTCGGTCGGCATCACACAATGAATGCCATCGTCCTGCCGGCGATAGTAGATCGGCCCGACATAGTCTTCGAACGGATCGCTCGGGTCGTAGAGCTTGTAGCCCGCCAAGTCCGGGGCCAGCATCGTGTCCGGCACGACAAATCCTCTTGTGAACGGATGTTCGCGTTGTATTACGGGAAAAGGTGCAGGGACGGAAGCCGAGTCGATTTCCGCCCTGCGGATACGCAGGGAGTCCGGTGTGGCAGAGCACAAGGTCGAGATCGTCCGCGAAGTCCGCAACGGCGGCACCGTGGCGCACGTGGTGTTCGACAATACGCGGCGGCTCAACGTGGTAAACCCGCCGGCGCTCGCCGACCTGATCAGTGCCTTCGAGGAGATCTCGCGCGATGAGCAGGTGCGCGTGGTCGTGTTCAGCGGCGCCGGCGGCAAGGCGTTCATCGGCGGCGCCGACATCAGGCACATGGCCGCCCTCAGGACGGCCGACGAGGGCCGCGCCTTCATCACCCACATCCACCAGCTCTGCCAGGCGATCCGCGATTGTCCGGTGCCGGTGATCGCCCGGCTCGAGGGCTACACCCTGGGCGCCGGGCTGGAGGTAGCGGCCGCGTGCGACATCCGCATCGCCACCGAGAGCGCTGCCTTCGGCATGCCCGAGGTCAGGGTCGGCATCCCCTCGGTGATCGAGGCGGCGCTGCTGCCGCGCCTGATCGGCTGGGGCCGCACGTCGTGGCTGCTACTGGCGGCGGAGAACATCGGCGCGCGCAAGGCCGAGGACTGGGGCTTCCTCGAGGAAGTCGCCAAGACGTCGGAGATCACCGCAGTGGTCGACCGCTGCGTCGGGGCGATTCTGGAGGGCACGCCCAAGGCGATCCGTGCCCAGAAGGCGCTGATGCGGCGCTGGGAGGAACTGCCGCTGGCCGGCGCCATCCAGGCCGGCATCGACTCGTTCGCGCAGTCGGTGACCACGGGCGAACACACGGAAAAGATGGCGGCGTTCGTCAATCGCAAACGCGGGTGATCTTCACCTCTCCCGCAAGCGGGAGAGGTCGACGCGCGCGTGAGCGCGCGTCCGGTGAGGGCCTGCACACGAGGCGCTGAGTCCTTGGTCCCTCATCTTCCCATCGTGCTACGCCCGATGGGCCCCTTCCTCTCCCGCTAGCGGGAGAGGAGATAATTCACCCCGGCGCCTGGGCGGTCGGAGCCCAGTTGTCGCGGAAGTGGGCCAGGCGGAAGCCGGCGCGCACCATGTTGCGGTAGGATGGGTTGGGCGCCTTCGGCGTGTCCTCGCCGGTCTCGGTGACGATCGCGCGGCAGCCGGCGTCCAGCGCATCGGCGATGCGGCGCACGAAGAGCGCACTCTGGCCGCCGCGGTTGCGATGCGCCGGCAAGGTTGCGCCCAGGCCGCACCAGGCGGTGTCAGCGGTAATCCGCAGCGCCGCGGCGCTCACCGGCGTATCGCCGTCCCAACCGACATAGGTGCGCCACCCCGGCCGATGCGCCAATGCCACCAGCCACGGTGCAAGCGCCGGCGGCATGCCGAAGCCGCCCAGGGCGGCCGCGGCGAAGGCGTCGGCGTGGCGCGGTCCGGCGTCGGTGATGCGCAGGCTGGTGGATGCCGCCGGCGGCGCCTCGCGGCCGCGGATCATCTTGGCCCACCGGCCGCGCCTGACCAGGCCGGCGGCACGGGCCCAGTCCGCAAAGGCGCTATCGCCATAAGGCGGCGGCTGCAGGAAGTAGTCGGCGGCGCCGCTGATTCGGTGGCTCTTGAGCGCCGTTTCCCAGGCCGCAACGCTCGTCCAGCCGAAGGAGCGATTGAACATGGCGATCGGGATGCGGCTGGCGATCGCGGTGGCGACTCCCTTCTCCGCGACGACGGACATACCGAGCCCCGCGGCCAGTCCCGGCGGACAGGCGCGGAACAGGTCGATCCAGCCGGCCGCTTCCACGGCCTCGACGAGCGGGGAGTCTTCTCCTGTAGACAAGGTCACGATTGGCCTCCCTTTGACTTTACAGTGTAAGGTCAATTGCCATGCCGACCTTACGACGTAAAGTAACAAGCATGAGAACGGCGCGACCTGCCTCCCGGGGAGGCGATCCCCTGACGCCGGCGGCGATCGTCGATGCCGCGCTGCGCCTGATCGACAGCGAGGGGCTGGCGACGTTCAGCACGCGCAAGCTGGGCCAGGCGCTGGGCGTCGAGGCGATGGCGCTGTACCACCATTTTCCCAGCCGGGCGGCGTTGCTCGATGCGGTCGCCGAGCGGTTGATCGCCGAGGTCGAGCTGCCGGCCGATGTGTCCGATGTGATCGCCTGGCTGCGCGCTGTGGCACGCCGCTACGTCGCAGTGGCGCGCCTGCACCCCGAGGCGTTCGTGCTGCTGGCCACCCGGCGCTTCAATACCGAGGCGGCGCTGCGCTTCGTCGAACGGGTGATCGCGGTGCTGGCGGGTGCCGGGGTGCGCATCGATGTGGCGGCCGACATCTTCCGCGGCGTCGGCGCGTTCGCCAACGGCGCGGCGCTGGCCGACATCGCCGTGCGCAGCGCACGCGATGAAGCCCTGGTCGAGCGCGGCGTCGATGCCGGACGGTTGCCGCATGTCGCCCGCGCCGGCCAGTGGCTGGGGCCCGCCCATGTCGAGCGGCAGTTCGAACGCAATCTCGACATGCTGCTGGCCGGGGTCGCATGGCGGCTCGGGCAGCCGGCGCCGGCTTTTGGCGAGCGGCCGAAAGGCGCTAAAAAAGGCGGGAAGAGTCGGGAGGCTTGAGCATGGCGAAGAAGACGGTGCGCATCGGCGGCAGCTCGGGTTTCTGGGGCGACACGGAGACGGCGGCCGTCCAACTCGTGCGTCACGGCAACATCGACTACCTGGTCAGCGACTATCTCGCCGAAGTCACCATGTCGATCATGGCGGCGCAGAAGATGCGCAATCCGCAGGCCGGCTACGCCACGGATTTCGCAACGGCCGTGATGGCGCCGTTGGCGCGCGAGATCGCCGACAAGAAGATCAAGGTCATCACCAATGCCGGCGGCGTGAATCCGCAGGCCTGCCGCGACGCAGTGCTCAAGGCCTGCGAGGCGGCTGGCGTAACGCTGAAGGTGGCGCTGGTGCTGGGCGACGAACTGATGCCGCAAGTGCAGACGTTCCGCGACGCCGGCGTGAAGGAGATGGATGGCGAGGCGCCGCTGCCGGCGAAGATCACCAGCATGAACGCCTATCTCGGCGGCTTTCCCATTGCCCGCGCGCTGGCCGAGGGCGCCGACGTGGTGATCACCGGGCGCTGCGTCGACTCCGCCGTGACGTTGGGCCCGCTGATCCACGAGTTCGGCTGGTCCCTGGAGGATTTCGACCGGCTCGCATCCGGCACGCTCGTCGGTCACATCCTGGAGTGCGGCGCCCAGTGCAACGGCGGCAACTTCACCGATTGGCGCCTGGTGCCCGACTACGACAACATGGGCTTCCCGATTGCCGAGGTGTCCAAGGACGGCAGCTTCGTGCTGTCCAAGCCCGACGGCACCGGCGGCCTGATCACCACCGCCACGGTCGCCGAACAGATGCTCTACGAAATCGGCGATCCGCGCGCTTACATGGTGCCTGACGTCGCCTGCGATTTCACCGGCGCGCGCTACGAACAGGTCGGCAAGGACAAGGTGCGCGTGACAGGTGTCAAGGGCAGGCCGCCGACCGACAGCTACAAAGTCTCGACGACGTGGCCTGACGGCTACAAGTTCGCCTCGGTCTTCATGCTGAGCGGCATCGATGCCGTGGCCAAGGGCCGCCACAGCGCCGAGATGATCATCAAGAAGACGCGCCGCATGTTCCGCGAGAAGAACCTCGGTGACTACCGCGAGGTGAGCATCGAGGTGATCGGCGGCGAGGACACCTACGGGCCGCACAGCCGCGCGATCGAGGCGCGCGAGGTGGTGGTGAAGATCGCCGCGCGCCACGACCAGAAGGAAGCGCTGGGCCTGCTGGGCCGTGAGATCGCGCCCATGGCCACCGGCGGCGTGGTGGGGATGTCGGGCTCGTTCGGCGCCGGCCGCGTGGCGCCGTCACCGGTGATCCGCATGTTCTCCTGCTTGGTACCCAAGGCGATGGTGCCGGTGACGGTCGAGATCGATGGCCGCAGCATCACGGTCGAGCCGGCGTCGCCGCCGGGCGGCTTCCATGCCGGGCTGTTGCCAACCGAGGCGCCAGCGGCGCCGGCACTGCCGTCGACGGGGCCCAACGCGGCGAGCGAAACCGTGCCGCTGGTGGCGCTGGCCTACGGCCGCTCGGGCGACAAGGGCGATAACGCCAATATCGGCATCTTTGCCCGCAAGCCGGCGTACGCGGCGATCCTCGACGCCGAGGTCACGGAAGAGGCGGTGGCGCAATGGTTCGCGCATCGCATCAAGGGCAAGGTGACGCGCTGGCGCCTGCCCGGCATCGGCGGCTTCAACTTCCTGCTGCGCGAAGCGCTGGGCGGCGGCGGCATGGCCTCGATCAAGGCCGACCCGCTGGCCAAGGCCTTCGCCCAGATGCTGCTCGACATGCCGGTGCGGGTCCCGGCGGCCGTTGCCGCCGAGATCAAAACGGCGCAACAGGCGTGATTTCCTTCTCCACGAAGTGGGGAAGGTGGCCGAACGCCGGAAGGGGACCTGCCGTGGTTTCAATAACAAAGACCACGCCGGCTCCCCTCCGCCCCTTCGGGGCACCTCCCCAGCGCAGCTGGGGAGGGAAGTAAGTCACTTCACCTCGACGAACTTCTTGGCGATCACCTTCTTCGTCGACGGCACCACGTAGCGCACTTCGTAAGTGCCGGGCTTCTCCGGGGCGCGAACCTGCACCTCGTCATCGCCATCGACAGCAGTGGTGTCGTCATAGGCATCCGGTTCGCTCTCCGGCCTGACGACGGTCAGGAAGTTGCCGGGGATGCGCGGGCCCATCCACTTCACGTCAAACGGCTTGCCGGCGCGTACGGTGTTGGGCGCCTCCAATGTGATCGTCAGCGGTGTCGTCGTGATCGCGCGCCGCGCCAGGATCTGGTTGTCGGCACCGACATAGCGCAGTTCGTAGGTGCCGGGCCTGGCCGGCACGATCAGCTTGCCGTCGTCGGGCTCGGTCGTCTTGGTGTTGAAATATTCACCGTAGGCCGACCGCTCCGCATCCGGACGCACGACGGTGATGAAGTCGCCATCGTTGTTGGGGCCTGTCCACTGGATCGCGACACGCGCGCCGGCCGGTGCCGAGTCCGGTGCGTTCAGCGTGGCTGCGGTGGCGACAACCGTGATCGTCTTGCGCGCCAGGATCTCGTTACTCTGGCCGGTGACGTAGCGCAGCTCGTAGGTGCCGGGTTTGCCTGGCATCTTCAGGCCCTGCTCGTCGGGGTCGGCATCCTTCACGTTGAAATAGTCGGCGTAGGTCGACTTGGCATCGTCGGGCTTCACCACCGTGATGAAGTCGCCGGCGTTGTTGGGGCCGCTCCACTTCACCTTGATGCGGCTGCCCGCCGGTGCGCTGTCGACGGCCTGGAGATCGACCTGGGCCGGCAATGCCACCACGGTGCGCCGCGCCAGCACCTGGTCGGACTCGCCGGTGACATAGCGGATCTCGTAGGTGCCGGCTTTATCGGGCACGCGCACCTTGGCCGGGTTGCCGTCGCGCGTGTTGGCATAGTCGCGATAGGCGCTCTTGGCGGCGGATGGCGGTACGATGGTGATGAAGTCGCCGTTGCCGTTGGGACCGGTCCAGCCGACGTCGACCGTGCCGCCGATCGTCATCGTCTCGACCGCCTCGAGCGTGGCTTTGGCCGGCGTCACGTCGATGGGTTGGCGCGCCAGCACCTTGCCGTCGGCATTGCCATAGACGATGTCGTAGCGGCCGGGCTTGTCCGGGGCGCGCAGCGGCGCGGGATTGCCGCCCGCCGTCTCGGTCATGTTGCCGCTGGTGCCCTCGGCGCCCGGCGGCACGAACGCGATGTGATCGCCCTTGGCGTTGGGCCCAGTCCAATCCACGCTGAGTGAATCACCGGCGGTGACCGACGCGGGCGCCTTCAGTGTTGCCTTGGGCAACGCCGCCCTGGGTGCGCCCGCCATCGGGTTGGGCGTCGGCGCCGGCGGCGGTGCCGCCGCTTCGCGGCCGGCCTCCTTCAGCGCGTCGCGCAAGGCGCCGGCATCCTTGGCACTGAAATATTTGCCGCCGGTGGCGTTGGCGAGACAGCGCAGACCGCCCTCGTCCTGTCGCTGCACGTCGAAACCGATCACATGGGTGCGAAAATCCACGCCCATTTTTTTCAGCTCGGCGCCGAGCGCGCAGGGATCGGCGTTGCAGGTCTCGATGCCATCGCTGATCAGGATCACCGTGGCGCTCTGCTCGGTGAAGCGCAACGACTGTGCGGCTTGTTTCACCGACTGAGACAGCGGCGTCATGCCCTTGGGCTGGATGCCGCCGACGATGCTCATCAGTCGGCTGGCATCGACCTTGCCAGCGGGTGACAGCAGCTCGATGTCGGCGCAATCGCCTTTGCGGCGATGGCCGTAGGCCATCAGCCCGACCTCGACCTTGGGATCCCAGCCCTTCAGCAGATCGCCCAGGGCGTCGCGCGCAATCTCGATCTTGGGGCGGCCGCCGATCGGCGCCAGCATACTGCCCGATGCGTCCAGCACGATGATCGCCCGCGACGCGCCGGTGTTCTTGCTGGTGCTGGCGGTGGTCTGGGCGGATGTCGGGAGGGAGGGCAGGGTTGCGACAAGGCCGGCAGCAGCAATGGACAACCAGCCACGAAAGCGCAGATGCATTTTCCCTCCGAGGAGAAGCCGGCGACGATCGCCGCGGCGCGCGTGATATGCGAATGCACCGCTGACGGCAACCTTACGTGGAGGTGGGCTATCGCATAAGCCGCCGTGCATGCGTCGCGGCGGGGGATCTCCCGATCCCTCGCTGCACTCTGGATGAGGTAAGTTCGAGCGCGCCTACGACGTGCCGGCATGTGCCACGGTACGCCAGGTTTCGAACGTCTCGTCACCGATACCATCGAGCATCGCGCGCAGGGCGCGCATGACCGGCAACGACGCCGCGTCGCCGCCGATCGCCAGCGCCAGATCGATGTCCTTGCGTATGATGGCCTGCAGGGAGTTGAAATCATCCCGTGTCGGTGACCATGCGGCGTAGGCTTCGCTGGCATCGTGCGCGTTGCGCGAGAAGAAGTTACGCCCGCTGCTGGCCTCGAACACCGGCACCGCATCCTCCAGCCGAAGCCCGTTGTCGAGGCCGATGCGATACGCCTCGGCGGCGATCATGATGCTGGCGATGCCCATGGCATTATTGACGATTTTGGTCGCCTGGCCGGTGCCCAGGGCGCCGCAGCGGAACACGCTCTTGCCCATGCTCGCCATGAGGGGCTGCAGCGCATCCAAGTCCTCGGCACGACCGCCCATCATGATCGCCAGCGTTCCGTCACGCGCCTTGACCAGACCACCGCTGACCGGTGCATCGACCACGCGGACGCCGAGCGGCTCCAGGTCGCGCTGCAGGTCATGCATCGTGGCGGGCGCCACCGTGCCCATCACCACCAGCATCGGCGGTGCACCGGACAAGCCGACGCGCAGGCCGTTGTCGCCCAGCGCCACCTGGCGCGCCTGGTCGGGCGTCGCGACCAGGATGATCACCGCGTCGCAGCCGGCGCAATCCGCGGCCTGCCGCGTCGTGGGGACGCCCAGCGCGGCGAAGGGCGCCAGCGCCTTCTCGCTGGTGTCGCAGACCGTGAGCGCGTAGCCCGCGGCATGGATGCGGCGCGCCATGGGGTTGCCCATGGCGCCGACACCGATGACGGCGACTGTCCTGATGCTCATGATCGGCCCTCAATGGATGGTGACGCCGCTGTCGACCGAGAGGACCTGCCCCGTGGTCACGCGCGCTTCGTCCGAGGCCAGGTAGACGGCCATCTGGGCGATGTCGAGCGGCTGGCACGGCCCCAGCAAGTGCGTATCCGACAGCCCGCGCAGTTCCGGTCGGTCGGTCAGCAGGCGCGCGATGCGCGGCGTCAGCACCAGCCCGGGCGCGATGGCATTCACGCGGATCTTGTCGGCGGCATACTCGGCGGCCATCGAGCGGGTGAGCGACGCGACACCGCCCTTGGCGGCGGTGTAGCAATCGCGTCCCGGCAACGCCATCAACGCGACCATGGAAGACATGTTGATGACCGAGCCGCCGCCCGCCTTGATCATCTCGGGAACGGCATGCTTGCAGCACAGGAAGGTGCCGTAGAGGTCGAGCTTGATGACACGCCAGAATTCGTCGTCGGGCGCTTCGGTGACGCGCGCATCCGCCGCACTGGAGCCGCCGGCAAGGTTGCACAGCACGTTCAGCCGGCCGAAACGTGCTACCGTCTTGGCCACGGCCGCGCGCACGCTGTCGGCGTCGGTGATGTCGCATGCGAGCGCCAGGCCGCGCTCGCCGGCAGCCGCCTCCCTGAGGGACTCCTGTACGCCGTCAGCCAGGATGTCGACGGCTGCGATGGAAGCGCCTTCCTCGATATAACGTGCGCAGATGGCGCGCCCGATCCCGCCGGCTGCGCCGGTGATGAAAGCCACCTTGCCCTTGAGCCTGTCCATCAGCGCTTCCTTTCGTCTTCGGCGTTGGTCGGATATCTGACGCCCCGGTGAGATCCTGGCCAAGCGCTTTCCGGCAGGGCGTGCCTGCGGGATTGACCGTTGACCGCGCACGCGATTAGGTGCGCTCGCAGGCATTTTGGAGGAACAGATGGACGTGGTCGGTTACCGGCGAAACACGCCGGGCACGCAGCCGGAATATCTTCATCCGGCCTATGCCTCGTCGGTGAAGCGCGCGCCGGGCAGGAAGCTCGTGCTGATGCCGCAGACGCTGAGCGAAGTGACGGGGCCGGTCTTCGGCCACGACCGCGTGGGACCGGATGACAACGATCTGACCAAGGGCCACGACGGTCCGCCGATCGGCGAGCGCATCATTGTCGGCGGCCGCGTTCTGGACGGTGATGGCCGGCCGGTGCCGCGCACGCTGGTCGAGCTCTGGCAGTGCAACGCCACCGGGCGCTATCGCCACGACAACGATCAGCACGACGCGCCGCTGGATCCCAACTTCACCGGTGCCGGCCGCACCGTCACCGATGACGAGGGCCGCTATACGTTCACCACGATCAAGCCCGGCGCCTATCCCTGGCCCAACCACTACAACGCCTGGCGGCCGCAGCACCTGCACTTCTCGCTGTTCGGTCCCAGTTTCATGACCCGCCTGGTGACGCAGATGTATTTCCCCGGCGATCCGCTGATGCCGCTCGATCCGATCTTCAACTGCGTCACGGATGCGGCGGCACGCGAGCGCATGATCTGCAGCTTCGATATCGAGACGACGGTGCCGGTGTTCGCGTTGGGCTATCGCTTCGACATCGTGCTGCGCGGCCGCGACGCCACGCCGATGGAGGCGTGAGATGGCGAAACTCGTGTCGACGCCCTCGCAGACGGTAGGTCCCTATTTCTCGCTCGGGCTGACGTGGCTCGACACCCTCGACCTGGCTAAGGACGCAACGGCCGGCGAGCGGATCACCATCACCGGCCGCGTCCTGGATGCCGACGGGAAGCCGATCCCCGACGCCATGCTGGAGGTCTGGCAGGCCGATGCGCACGGTCGCTACGCCCACGCCGAGGATACCCAGGACAAACCGCGGGATGCCGGCTTCAAGGGCTTCGGTCGCATCGCTACCAATAGGGACGGCACGTTCCGGTTCCTGACCGTCAAGCCCGGTACCGTGCCTGGCCCCGGCAACAGCCTGCAGGCACCGCACATCGTCGTAGCGCTGTTCATGCGCGGCATGCTGCGCCATCTCTACACGCGTATCTATTTCGCCGACGAGGCCACCGCCAACGCCGCCGACCCGGTGCTGGGCCTGATCGACGATCTGGCGCGGCGAGCCACGCTGGTGGCGCAGCGCGCCAACGGCGCTGCCGAATATCGTTGGGACATCGTGATGCAGGGCACGAGCGAGACGGTGTTCTTCGACTGCTGAACCCACGTCATCCCGAGCGTAGCGAGGGATCTCCCGCGAATGGCGCAAAGTGCGTCCTGCGCGGGAGATCCCTCGCTGATGGCTGCTCCCTGAAAAGCGTCAAGTATCCCGCCGCGCCGACTCCGCGGTGCGGCCGGCCATGTCCTTGAAGTTCTGACGCAGCTGCTCCAGTGCGAACGTGAACGCATACAGCCGGCCGACCGCCTCGACCGGCAGGGCACGCGTGAGCCCTTCATCGCGCATGGCCAGCAGATCGGCCGTGTATTGACTGAAAGCCTTGTTGACGTCGTCCAGCGCCGGCGGTCGTGCCCGGGCGGCCAGCGCCACGGCGGCGCCAGTCATGAAGCTGCTGGCGGCCGCCGATGCGTGTGCCAGGGCCGGTGCCAGGCGGGCGGCGACCGAGTCGGGCATCGGCTCGGTCGCGGTCCGACGGATCATGACCAGATCATGCCGCAGCCGCAGCAAGGTGCGCAGGAAAGGCTCGGGGTCGGGCTCGTCGGTCAGGTGACTGCGGCGCTCGCGCCGCGCCTCCTCCAGCGCCGCCTCGACCTGGCTCAGCGCGGTGCGGATGCCGTCCAGCTGTTGCTGGATTTCGGTCTGGTCGGCCTTCTCGGTCAGGCCGGCCAGCAAGGTACGCAGCAGCGAGGCGAGGCGCTCGAGCGTGCGGGCAGCGGCGGTAGCCAGCACGCCGTGGGCACGTGACGGCAGCACCAGCAGCGACACGACGATGCCCACGATGCCGCCGAGAGCGACCTCCAGGGCGCGGTCCAGGGCAGCGTCGATCGGGCTGGTGTGCAAGCTCGTCGAGCCCAGCAGCACAATGATGGCGGTGATCGGCGCGACGCGAAAACTGACGCGCAGCGCTGCCAGCAACGCCAGCGGCGCCAGCGCCACCGCCAGTGCGATACCCACCGCTGCTGTCTGTGTGTGCGGGATCACCGAAGCGACGACAGCGCCGTAAGCACCACCGGCCAGCGCACCCAGCAGCTGATCCATGGCTGCCTTCAGCGAACCGCCGACGCTGGTCTGCATCACGATCACGGCCGTGAACACCGCCCAGTAACCTTGCGGCAATCCCAGCACATGCGCGACCGCGAAAGCGGCCACGCCAGCGACGGTGACGCGGATGGCCAGCCGCAGCTCGGCTTGGCGGCGAGCGATCCAATCGCCAGGTTGGCGCCACAACGCTTCGGCTCGTTCCATGCACCCTCCAGCCGCATACCGGTCTCGAAGGTCACAGGGTGAACCGATCGCGCGCTTGCGTCATCAGGCGCTTGGCGCAAGCGACGCCGTATCGTTGGACAATGCCGACTCCGCGGTGCGGTTGGCCATGTCCTTGAAGTTCGCGCGCAGTTGTTCCAGCGCGAACCGGAAAGCATAGAGCTGGCCAATGTCGTCGACCGGCAGGGCCCGGGTCGCACCCTCGCTGCGCAGCGCCAGAATCTCCGCGTTATACGCGCCGATGGCCGCCTCCACCGGAGCGAGGTCGGGTGGCTGTCGTCGCTCGGCCAGCGCCATGCCGGTCTCGCGCAGGAAGGTTGCCGCCGCCTCCGAGACGCGCGCCAGCGCCGGCGCCAGCCGCGTGCGGATCGGTTCGGGCAAGGGATCGACGGTGGCGCGGTGGATTATCACGAGGTCGTGGCGCAGGCGTAGCACGGTGCGCAGGAACGGCTCCGGGTCGGGCTCGTCGGTGAGGTGGCTGCGCCGCTCACGCCGCGCTTCGTCGGTGGCGGTCTCGAGCTTGATCATCGCCGAGCGCACTTTGTCCAGCAGTTGCTGGATGGCGCGACCGTCGTAGGTGCCCGTCAGGCCGGCCAGCAGGGCCGGCAGGACATCGGCCAGCAGGCCCAGCGCGCGGCCGGCCGCCGTCGTGAGCACGCCATGGGCGCGCGCCGGCACGACCAGGAGTGCCACGGCCAGCCCGACGACGCTGCCCAGCCCGATCTCGAGCACGCGATCCAGCGCCGATTCGATGGGCCCGGTGTGCTGGCCGGTGGTGCCGAGCAGCACGATGATGGCGGTGACCGGCGCGACGCGAAAGGCGGCATTGACGGCGGCGAGCACGGCCAGCGGTGCCAGCGCGGCAGCAAGCGCCAAGCCGACGGTCGTCGGCTCGGTGTGCGGGATGAGCGTGGCCACGACGGCGCCATAGGCGCCGCCGCTCAGCGTGCCGACCAGCCGGTCGACCGTGGCCTTGAGCGAGCCGCCGACACTCGCTTGCATGATGATCACCGAGGTGAGCACGGCCCAGTAGCCTTGCGTCAGCCCCAGTGCCGTGGCGAGCGCGAACGTGGCGACGCCGGCGACGGTAACGCGCAGGGCCAGCCGTAGCTCGGCACGTCGCCGCGTGAGCCAGCCGGCGATGCGCTGCCATGCCGTCGCGAGCCCTGCCATGAGTGTCTCCCATCATCGGACAGACGAACATTCGTCTTCTTCGGTGATGGAGTCGACAATGTCGCGAATTCCGCTCGGCCGGCCGCGCGGGGGCCCGGGACTCAGGCGGCGATCTCGATGCCGTGCCGTGCCGCGATCGCACCGATGCCGTCCGGCGTCAGGCCGGTGTCGCGCGCGGCCGCGTCGAATTCGGTGAAGCAGGCCTCGATGCGGGCACCGGGTGAACAGATCACCAGCAGCCTTGCTGCTGCGGTCGTCTCGTTGCGGAACGTATGGAACGTGCCGCGCGGCGCGAACAGGAGCGCACCGGTGCGGGCGCGCTGGGGTCCTTTGCCCCAATCGACGACGATCTCGCCGTCGAGCACGTAGAGTGCTTCATCCTCGTCCTGATGGCGGTGCACGGGCACGGCGTAGCCCGGCGGTACCGACTGCTCCATCACCGAAAACCGGCTGCCGGTCTGGGCCGCGCGCGCCTTGTAGATGGAGGCTGCGCCCAGGACATCGAGTGTATGTCCGGCGCCGGGCGGGCTGAAGAGCGTCTCTGTTGTAGCCATGGTTGCCTCCGTGTTGCTGGCCTTGAACCAGGGGACAGATACGCCAATCGAAGAGCCGTCAGTACTGGCCGACGGATGGACTTATTGTCCATTTAACAGGACAATCATGTCATGAAATCCATCGTCGAAATGACCGTCTTCGCGTACGTGGTCGAGGCCGGTAGCTTCTCGGTCGCGGCGCGCCGGCTGGGAACCAGCAAGTCCTCGGTCAGCGCCCAGGTCCAGCGACTCGAGCGGGCCATGGGCGTGCGTCTGCTCGATCGCACCACAAGGCGCGTGTCGGCCACGGAAGCCGGCGCTGCGTTCTATCGGCATTGCGCGCGGATTGTCGCCGAGGCGCAGGCGGCCACCCAGCTTGCAGACGCGTTTCACGACAGCCCGCGCGGCCTGGTACGGGTGACGGCACCGGATACGCTGGGCTGGATGCATGTCGCGCCTGCGATCCCATCGTTCCTGCAGCGCTTTCCCGACGTGTCGGTCGAGCTGTCCCTGAGCGACGCGCATGTCGATCTGGTCGGCGAGCGTTTCGATCTTGCGATCCGGGTCGGCCGGGTGGTGCAATCGTCACTGGTCGTTCGCCGTCTCGGGGTATCGCGCCTGGTCATCTGTGCGACGCCTGACTACCTCAAGGCCCACGGCGAGCCGCGTCAGGTACGCGATATCGGCCGGCATGCCTGCCTCGTGTTCACGCCCCTGGGCTGGGGCGATGAATGGCATCTGGGTGGCAGCCAACGGCAGGTCCGCGTACCGGTCATGACGCGCTTCAGGAGCGACAGCGGCGAAGTCCTGTTGCAGGCCGTGCGCGCTGGCGCCGGCTTGGCGCTGCTGCCGGACTGGATGGTCACCGACGACCTGAGGACAGGCGGGCTTGTCCGAGTCCTGCGTCGCCTTGCCATGCCCGCCGCCGACATCCATGCGGTCTATCCACCCGGCCGGTTGCGAGCGCCGAAGGTCGCAGCCTTTGTCGACCATCTGGCAGCCCGGATCGGCCGCACGCTGGCCGGGACACCCTGAGGGCGGCAGCACATGCCTTCAATGCGACGGCGCCCGCGCCTTCGGGCTGGCATGACGCCGCAAACAATTGTTAGCTGCGTGATGTTCATCTGCAGCGGGTAACACATGGCCGGAAAGCAGTCGGGCGTGCGGGCGATAGAGCGGGGGCAGCGGCGATCGTCGGAGCACGGGCCGGCTGCCGAGGTCGACCTGTCGCCCTACAGCCACTTCACACGCGCCCAGTGGGCGGCACTGCGCGAGAACACGCCCGATACGTTGACGCCCGCTGAGCTGGCTCGGATGCGCTCGCTGAACGACCGGCTCGATCTGACGGAAGTCGACGACATCTACCTGCCGCTGTCGCGCCTGCTGGCGCTGCATGTCGCGGCGAGCCAGGCGCTGTTTCACGGCCGCAGTCGTTTCCTCGGCACGACGGATGGCAAGGTGCCTTACATCATCGGCATTGCCGGCTCGGTGGCGGTCGGCAAGTCGACGACGGCGCGCGTCCTGCAGGCCCTGCTGGCGGCGTGGCCTGACATGCCCAAGGTCGACCTGGTGACGACCGATGGGTTCCTGTTTCCCAAGGCGGTGCTTGAACGCGAGCACTTGATGGAGCGCAAGGGCTTTCCCGAGAGCTACGACCTGCCGACCATGCGCCGCTTCCTGCACGACGTGAAAGCGGGCAAGCGCCACGTCGCGGCGCCGGTCTATTCGCATCTGTTCTACGACGTGATGCCGGGGGAGCACGTCGTGGTCGACCAGCCGGACATCCTGATCTTCGAAGGGCTGAACGTGCTGCAGCCGGCGCGCCTGCCGCGCGACGGCAAGGCGATCCCCTTCGTCTCGGATTTCTTCGATTTCTCGATCTATGTCGATGCCGACGAGGTCACACTGCAGCGCTGGTATATCGCGCGGTTCATGACCTTGCGCGAGACCACGTTCCGCGATCCGCGTTCGCACTTCCATAAGTACGCGTCGCTGACGGAGGAAGAGGCTGTTGCTACCGCGACGTCGATCTGGACCCGCATCAACCTGGTGAACCTGCGCGAAAACATCCTGCCCACCCGCCAGCGCGCCGACCTCATCCTGCGCAAGGGCGAGAGCCACCTCGTCGAAGAGGTGATGCTGCGGAAGCTGTAGCCTGGGAGCGCGGGCGTCCCGCCCGCATCTCCGGCGAAAGCTTTGCTTTTGCCTGCGCGCGCAGCGCCGACCTCATGATGCGGGCGGGACGCCCGCGCTCCCAGGGTTGAACGCCTCCAGTGCCGCCTGCGCGATGGGCGCGCCCCATTCCTGTACGAAGTGGCCACCATCGGCGATTTCCAGCGGCGGCGGGCAGCCGCGGACGTGCGTGCGCAAGTCCGCCATGACGGGCGGTCCGAGAACCGGGTCCTTCATGCCGACAGCCATCAGGCTTTGGCCGTTCCATTGGGTGCGCCACCAGTCGCGGGCGCGGCGCGAGAGGGCGGCGCCGTCGGCATCGGGATGGTCGCAGACCAGGTTGGGAAATCGGCGCACACCGGCTTTGTACCGGGCGTCGGGATAGGGCGCGTCGTAGGCGGCCGCTTCGGCGTCGGTCAGATGCGGACAGGCGCGCTTCAGCAGGGCGCCGATGGCCATGTCGGGCGAACGGTTGCTGAAGGCGCGCCAGGCCAGGAAGGCCTCGCCCAGCGGCGCATCGCCGGTCGCCAGCGTGGTGTTCATCACCAGCAGCCGCCTGAAGCGGTCGGGCTGGTCCATCGGCAGGGTCAGCCCCAGCAGGCCGCCCCAGTCCTGGCACACCAGGCAGATGCTGCGCAGATCCAGCCGCTCGATGAAACGCAACAGGCCAGTGCGATGGAAGGTGAAGGTGTAGACCGCCTCGTCGGTGGGCTTGTCGGAGCGGCCGAAGCCGAAGAAGTCCGGCGCCACGACACGATGGCCGGCGGCCGTGAATACCGGGATCATGCGCCGGTAGAGGTAGCTCCAGGTCGGCTGCCCATGCAGGCACAGGAAGGTGGTTCGGGCCTCCCTGGGGCCTTCATCGAGGTAATGCAGGCGCAGTCCAGTGAAAGGATCGCCGAGGTCGTCGATGTAGCGGGGTGCGAAGGCGAAGCCGGGTAGGTTGGCGAACCGGTCGTCCGGGGTGCGCAGGGCAGCGGGCACTGAAGTCTCCGTCAATCGGATAGTAGCCTTGAAGCGTGTTGGAAAAGCCTTACAAGTCAATCTGTTATGCAGGACAAAGGCAAACCGCAAACACCCGGCCGGGCGGCCGAACGGGCCGAGCGCGAGGAGCGGCTGGCGCGGGCGCTGCGCGACAATCTGCGCCGGCGCAAGGCGCAGGCGCGCGCCAAGTCGGACGCCGCGGCATCGGAAAGCGGGGACAAGCCGTCGAAGGACGAGGGAGGCGGTTGAGCGCTGCGGGGGCCGGGGTTACAACGGCGGACGCGCCGCCCCTCCCCCTCACGCGGCGCCCATGAGGTGTGGCATGGCGATCATGTCGGATCGCTGGATCCGCAAGATGGCGCTCGAACATGGCATGATCGAGCCTTACGTGGATGCGCAGAAACGCGAAGGCGTCATTTCCTACGGCGTCTCGTCCTACGGCTATGACGCGCGCGTGGGCAACCAGTTCAAGATTTTCACCAACGTCAACAGCGCCGTGGTCGATCCCAAGGAGTTCAGCGCCAACAGCTTCGTCGATCGCCAGACCGACGTCTGCATCATCCCGCCCAACAGCTTCGCGCTGGCGAGCACCGTCGAGTATTTCCGTATCCCGCGCGACGTGCTGGTGATCTGTGTCGGCAAGTCGACCTACGCGCGCTGCGGCATCATCGTCAACGTCACCCCCCTGGAACCGGAGTGGGAAGGCCACGTGACCCTGGAGTTCTCCAACACCACGCCGCTGCCGGCCAAGATCTACGCCAACGAAGGCGCCTGTCAGTTCCTGTTCCTGCGGGGCGACCAGCCCTGCGAAACGTCGTACCGGGACAAGGCAGGCAAGTACCAGGGGCAGCGCGGCGTGACGCTGCCGCGGATCTGAGAGAGGCTGGCAATGGACCGTATTCGCGTGCGTGGTGGCGTCTCGTTGCAGGGTGCCATCCAGATCTCCGGGTCGAAGAATGCCTCGCTGCCGCTGATGGCGGCCGCGCTGCTCACCGACCAGCCGCTGGTGCTGCATAACGTGCCGCGGCTGGCCGATATCAGCACGATGATCGCGCTGCTGCAGCAGCATGGCGTCGAGGTGTCATCGGCGGCGGGCGAGAACGGTCACCGGCACGCCAAGACCCTGACCTTGAAGGCCGCCAAGATCGCCTCGACCACGGCGCCGTACGACATCGTGCGCAAGATGCGCGCTTCGGTGCTGGTGCTGGGGCCGCTGCTGGCGCGCTGCGGCCAGGCGCGCGTGTCGCTGCCGGGCGGCTGCGCCATCGGTACGCGGCCGGTCGACCTGCACATTGCCGGGCTGCAGGCGCTGGGCGCCAAGATCGAGCTCGACGGCGGCTACATGGTGGCCACGGCGCCCAATGGCCTGCGCGGCGCCAAGTATGTGTTTCCCAAGGTGTCGGTGGGTGCCACCGAGAACCTGATGATGGCGGCCGCCATCGCGCACGGCGCCACGGTGCTCGACAACGCCGCGCGTGAGCCCGAGATCACCGACCTGGCGCATTGCCTGATCGCGATGGGCGCCCAGATTCACGGCGTCGGCACCGAGACGTTGCGCATCGACGGCGTCGATCGCCTGCGCGCCGCCACGCACGCGGTGATCCCCGACCGCATCGAGACCGGCACCTTCGCCATGGCGGTGGCAATGACGGCGGGCGATGTCGAGCTGGTCGGCGGCCGTATCGATCTGCTGGAGTCGGCCATCGACACGCTGCGCGGGGCGGGCGTCGAGTGCACGCCGACCAACGCCGGCTTTCGCGTGTCGCGCCGCAACGGCGCGCTGCACGGTGTGGACGTGATGACCGAGCCGTACCCCGGCTTCCCGACCGACCTGCAGGCGCAGATGATGGCGCTGATGTGCCGAGCCGATGGGGCGGCGATGATCACCGAGACGATCTTCGAGAACCGCTTCATGCACGTACCGGAACTGATGCGCATGGGGGCCAACATCAATATCCACGGGGCGTCAGCCATGGTGCGCGGCGTCAAGGAGCTGCGTGGTGCCGAGGTGATGGCGACCGACCTGCGCGCCTCGGTATCGCTGGCGATTGCGGCGCTGGCCGCCAAGGGCGACACCACGCTGCATCGCGTCTACCATCTGGACCGCGGCTATGAGCGTCTCGAGGAAAAGCTGGCGGCATGCGGCGCCGATATCGAACGGGTGAAGGGCTAAGCACGACGCCATGGCCGACAAGCTCAAGCTGAGCGCCTTCGACGGCGACGATCTCCAGGTGATCTCGGCCGCCATGCAGGATGCCCTGGTGGCGATCAAGGACATCGGCTGGTTTGCTGACGAGAAGCGGCTGGTGCTGGTCGCCAACCGGTTCCGCTGGGAGGCGCCTGAAGATTCCGACGGGTCGTGGTCGCGTACCCACAGCGCCCTGGTATTCCATGAGGTCGCTGCCGTCCGCCACGTCGACATGCCGCTGAGCGAGCCGGACCGCATCCTGGAGCTGCTGTCGGTCGGGGTCGAGGCATCGGATGCGGACAAGACGGCGGTGCTGCTGCGCTTTGCCGCTCACCGCACGGTCCGTATCGAATCGCCTAAGTTATTGTGCCACTTGGAGGATTTAGGCGACCCGTGGCCGACCCGGTGGCGACCGGCGCACCCGGGCGCCGAGGTCGACGCCGCCCGCTGAGTGTGGTAGGCGACCGGCCCATCCTGCCGGAGCCTTCTCCCGGAGTACGTGCCGTGAACGACGTGGTAGGGGGCGGCGACGCCTCCAGGACCGATAGCGCCAGCGACAAGCTGATTTTGGCCCTGCCCAAGGGCCGGATTCTGGCCGAGTCGGCGCCGGTGCTGCACGCCGCCGGGATTGATCCGGATCCGTCGTTCTACGACGAGAACGCCCGCGCCCTGCGGTTCGCGACCAACCGGCCCGATATTGACATCATCCGGGTGCGGTCCTTCGACGTCGCCACCTTCGTTGCCTTCGGGGCAGCCCACCTGGGCATCTGCGGCAGCGACGTGCTGATGGAGTTCGACTTCAGCGAGATCTACGCGCCGGTCGACCTCGGTATCGGCCGTTGCCGGCTGTCGGTGGCCGAGCCGGCCGACCTTGCCGCGAGCGATGACCCGTCGCGGTGGAGCCATATCCGCATCGCCACCAAGTATCCGGAACTGACCAAGCGCCACTTCGCGGCGCGTGGCGTGCAGGCCGAATGCATCAAGCTCAACGGCGCCATGGAGCTGGCGCCGACACTCGGCCTCTGTCACCGCATCGTCGATCTGGTCTCCAGCGGCCGCACGTTGACGGAAAACGGCCTGAAGGAGATCGAGCGCATCGCCGAGGTCTCGTCGCGTTTCATCGTCAACCGGGCGGCGCTCAAGACGCGACCGGAAGTCGTCGGCGCCTGGATCGAGCGCTTTCGCGCCGCGGCCCGCACCGCCATTGCCGATGCGGCGTGACGATGCCGGCTGACATGGGGCCGACTGACACGGGGCCGACTGACACGGGGCCGACTGACATGGGGCCGACTGATACAGGGCCGCTGCGTCTGGACGCCAGGGCTGCCGATTTCGAGACCGCCTTCGCGGTGTTCCTGGCCAAGGATCGCGACAGCGGCGCCGACGTCGACGGCGTGGTGCGCGATATCGTGGCCGACGTGCGCCGCCGCGGCGATGCGGCGGTTGTCGAATACACTAACCGCTTCGATCGCATCACGGTCACCGCCGACACCCTGCGCCTGGACGACGCCGCGATCGATGCCGCGGCATCGCAAGTGTCGGCCGAGCAGCGCGGCGCGATCGCGTTCGCTGCGGCGCGCATCGATGCCTATCACCGCAAGCTGCTGCCGGCCGACCTCGACTTCGTCGATGCCGCCGGCGTGCGGTTGGGGGCGCGCTTCACCGCGCTCGATGCCGTCGGCCTCTACGTGCCGGGCGGCAAGGCCGCCTATCCCTCGTCGGTGCTAATGAATGCTGTGCCGGCCAAGGTCGCCGGCGTGCGCCGTGTGGCCATGGTTGTGCCGACGCCCGGCGGTATCCTCAACCCGCTGGTGATGTGCGCCGCGCGCGTTGCCGGGGTCGACGAGATCTATCGCATCGGCGGCGCACAGGCGGTGGCGGCGTTGGCTTACGGCACGGCAAGCATCGCGCCAGTCGACAAGATCGTAGGCCCGGGCAATGCCTATGTTGCCGCCGCCAAGCGGCTGGTGTTCGGCAAGGTGGGCATCGACCTGATCGCCGGACCGTCGGAAATCCTCGTTGTGGCCGATGCCAGCAATGATCCGTCGTGGATCGCAACCGACCTGCTGTCGCAGGCCGAGCACGACGAGGCGGCCCAGTCGATCCTGGTCTGCGACGACGCGGCCTTCGCCGATGCCGTGTGCCGTGCCGTGGCCAGCGAGCTGAAGCGGCTGAATACGGCCGAGCGCGCGGGGCAGAGCTGGCGCAACAACGGCGCCGTGATCCTGGTGCCGTCGCTGATCGATGCGGCGCCCATCATCGACCGCATCGCCGCCGAGCACGTCGAGCTGTGCCTGGAGCCGGCGCCGGCGGAGACCCTGTTGCGCCGCATCCGTCACGCCGGCGCGATCTTTGTCGGCCGCCATACGCCGGAAGCGGTGGGCGACTATGTCGCCGGCACCAACCACGTGCTGCCGACATCGCGTACGGCGCGCTTCTCCTCGGGCCTGGGTGTCAGCGATTTCCTGAAGCGTACGTCGATCGTGTCGTGTGACGCCGCGGCGCTGGCCCGCATCGGTCCGGCCGCCGCGACCCTGGCGGCTGCCGAAGGCCTGCCGGCGCACGGACGCTCCGTTACCATCCGCACGAACCAGACGTGATGAAGCGCACGTCGACTCGAGCTGTCTGTCGTCCTGAGCGAAGCGAAGGACCCGTTGAGCCGTCGGCTCGCACGGACCATGAAAGCGGGCGCACGTGCGCCATCGATGATCTCGTGCGAAGCGACGGTCTAACAGGTCCTTCGCTTCGCTCAGGACGACAGACCCGTCCGGAGAACGGTTAGGGCCATGTCGGCCGCACGGCGGGATCGTGTCATCGACATCGTGCTCGACGAAGGCACGATGGCGGCCCGTTCGGCCGAGGCCGAGCATGAGCGACAGGTGGCGATTTTCGATCTTCTGGAGGACAACAGCTTCACCCTGAGCGGCGCCGAGGGCCCGTACCGTCTGCATCTCGCCATCCATGACAGCCGGCTGGTGTTCGATGTACGTCACGAAAGCGACCGCAAGCTGCGTGACATCGTGTTGTCGCTGACCCCGTTCCGCAAGGTCGTGAAGGACTATTTCATGATCTGCGAAAGCTACTACGCGGCGATCAAGAAGCTTACCCCGGCGCAGATCGAGGCGCTCGATATGGGGCGGCGCGGCCTGCACAACGAGGGCTCCGAAGTGCTGCGCGAGCGGCTGGCCGGCAAGATCGACATCGATTTCGATACGGCGCGGCGGCTTTTCACGCTGATCTGCGCGCTCCTCGCGCGGGTGTGACGGCATGACGGGCGAACTGCCGTCGAGCGTGCTGTTCTCCTGCACGCTGAACTCGGTGCGTTCGCCTATGGCCGAGGCGCTGGCCAAGCGGCTCTACGGTCGCCGTGCCTATTTTGATTCGGCCGGCGTGCGGGCCGGCGACCTCGATGGCTTCGCCGTGGCAGTGCTCGATGAGGTCGGTGTCGACCTGCATCGCCACCACGCCAAGACGCTGGACCAGATCGATCCGTCGGAGTTCGACGTGATCATCAGCCTCTCGCCGGAGGCGCATCACGCTGCCCTGGAAATGACGCGCGATGTCGCCACCGCGGTGGAGTATTGGCCGACGCCAGATCCCAGCGCGGTCAACGAGGACGACAGGGACCGCCGGCTGGAGGCTTACCGGCAGGTGCGCGAGATGCTGTCCAAGCGCATGCGCCAGCGCTTCGGCGCCAGCGGCGCCGTCGAGGTCTGAGGCCGGCCGGTTGCCTTGACTTCATCCGTGTCGGGCGCCATGTTCGCCACCCATCGAATTTCGTCCAACGTGATGTTGACGCGACCGCTGCACTTATTCGGCGGCCCCATTCATGCAACCACGCCACCTGTGCCGACCATGACCGCCTATCCGTTCGTGCTGGCTTCGGCCTCGCCGCGGCGCCTGGAGCTGTTGCGCCAGGTCGGACTGGAACCCCATGTCGTCGACGCTGCCGACCTCGATGAGGCGCCGTTGCGCCGTGAACTGCCGATGGCCCACGCGCAGCGACTTGCCGGGGCCAAGGTGGAAGCGGTATTCGCACGCCATGCCGGCAAAATCGTGCTCGGTGCCGATACCGTGGTGGCGTGCGGTCGCCGCATCCTGCCGAAAGCCGGCGACGAAGCCGAAGCGCGGCACTGTCTGGAACTGCTGTCGGGCCGGCGGCACCGCGTGCTGGGCGGGGTCTGCGTCATGGGGCCAGGAGACGTCCGCCGGCACGCTCTGGTCACCAGTGTCGTGCGGTTCAAGCGCTTGAGCCCGGCGGAGATCGATGCCTACATCAATAGCGGCGAATGGCGCGGCAAGGCCGGCGGCTATGCCATCCAGGGGCGGGCGGCGGCCTTCGTGGCGTTCCTGTCGGGGTCGTACAGCAATGTCGTGGGCCTGCCGTTGCACGAGACCGTCAATCTCCTGAAGGGCGCCGGGTGGTGGCGCGAGACAGCAAGGGACTTGCCATGACCAGCATCGATCGCCTGGTCTGCCATGAAACCCCGGGCGCCACGCTGCTGGCATCGCTGTCGGGCAGTCGGCTGATCGAGGTTGCGGTCGCCACCAAGGACCATGTCGACCTGAGCGGGGCCCTGGTGCTGGGCCGTATCGAGCGTTTTGTGCCCGAACTGGACGCAGCCTTCGTCGATATCGGCAGCGCGCGCGCCGGTTTCCTGCGGCGCGCGGACATGGTCGGTTTCGAGAGCGAGCGCCCGCAGCCCGGCCTGCCGATCCTGGTCCAGGTTACGCGCGATGCGCTCGACGACAAGGGCGCCCGGCTGACCATGAATCTCGGCCTGGTCGGACGCTACCTGGTGTTTCATCCGCATGCCGAGGGCACCCAGCTGTCGCGCCGCGTGCCCGACGACGCGGCGCGCGAGCGGCTGCTGGCGGCGGTGGCGGAAGTCGGCGCGGACGAGGGCGGCTGGGTGGTGCGCACGGCCGCGTCAGGCGCCGCGCGCGAGGCGATCGTGAGCGAAGGCCAGGCATTGCTGGTGCGCTGGGACGGCTTGCGCACGCGGGCGCTGGCGCAGCGGCCGCCGACCGTGCTGGCGGCCGAGCCGCATCCGCTGCTCAAGGCCGTGCGCGACCGCGGCGGCAGCCTGGCGGAAATCGCGCTCGATGACCGGACGCTGGCCCTGCAGGTGCGCCGCACACTCGATTCCTTCGAGGACCGCGCCGAGCTGCGGGTGGTGATCGCCAACGGCGATGTGCTCGACATGCACGATGTCGCCGGCCAGATCGAGGCGGCGCTGCAGCCGCGCATGGTGCTGCCCTCAGGTGTCGAGATCCTGTTCGAGCCCGGCCGTACGCTGTGCGCCATCGACGTCGACAGCGGCTCCGCCGGCACCCGCCAGGGCCAGGGCCCGCGCACGCCGCTCGACGTCAACCTCGACGCGGCCGAAGCGATCGCGCGCCAGCTGCGGCTGCGCAATATCGGCGGCATTGTCGTGGTCGATTTCATCGACATGCGCGCGCCGGGCGAACGCGCCCGGGTGCAAGCCCTGTTGGCCGACCGGGTGGCCGATGACCCGGTGCCGACCCAGGTGGTCGGATCAACCCGCCTGGGCCTGATGGAACTCACGCGGGCGCGGCGTGGGCCAACCCTGGCGCAGGCTATCGAGGCTTTCGAACGGGTCAATGAGGCGCACGCAGCGGGTGACGATGCGGCCGACGGCAGCGGGAGGAACGGTTGAGTGACCGGCCGCCGCTGCGGGTGATCGGACGCAACGCGAAGTGCCCGATGTGCGGCAAGCCGGCCGCGCCGGCACACCGTCCGTTCTGTTCCAAGCGCTGCGCCGATATCGATCTGGGTCGCTGGCTGAAGGAGAGCTACCGCGTCCCCACCAACGAACGGCCGGGCGACAGCGACGACGAAAAGGGCTGACCAAACTGTCATCCCGAGCGCAGCGAGGGATCTCCCGCGAATCGCGCACTTGTGCGTCTTCCACGGGAGATCCCTCGCTGCGCTCGGGATGACAGGTATACCTACTGTACCGAAATCCCGTACAGCTCCGCGACGTTGTCGTACAGGATGCGGTCGCGGACGTCGGCCGACAGGTGGCTGGTCTGCTCGGCGATCACTTTCTGGCTGTCGGGCCAGGTCGAGTCGCTGTGCGGGAAGTCGCTGGCCCACATCAGGCGCTCGTGGTTGACGTGGTTGGCGAACTGGAAGGCCGTGAAGTCGTCCTGGAACGTCATGAAGATG
>Ga0187894_10000642_pt1 | contig 46853 bp, 45 predicted proteins | sample GBC1701081metaG_FD_136650 | JGI IMG/M metagenome (GOLD analysis project Ga0187894, IMG submission 136650) | White microbial mat communities from a lava cave in the Kipuka Kanohina Cave System on the Island of Hawaii, USA - GBC170108-1 metaG ... | reverse complement strand
TCGTCGCTTCCGACGCTGCCGGCGAGATCCTCGCCGTTGGCGGCGAGGTCATGGACTTCAAGCCCGGCACGCGCGTCACGAGCCTCTACTTCCGCAACTGGCTCGACGGCCCGATGAGCGATGCGACGCTGCAGGGCGCGCACGGCGCCTCCACGCACGGCGTGTTCGCCGAGTACCTCGTGATCGACGACACCGCCATCGCGCCGGCGCCTGCCGGTCTCACCGACGTTGAAGCGGCTGCCCTGCCGACGGCAGGCCTCACGGCCTGGACCGCGCTGACCGCCCATGGCCCGGTCCGCCGCGATGACATCGTGCTCGTGCAGGGCACGGGCGGCGTCTCGACGTTCGCGCTGCAGTTCGCGGCAGCCGCCGGCGCGCGCGTGATCGTCACCAGCAGCTCCGACGAAAAGCTCGCGCGCGCGAAGGCGCTCGGTGCAACGAATGGCATCAACTACAAGTCGACACCGGAGTGGTCGAAGCGCGTACTCGAGTTGACGGATGGCCATGGCGCCGATGTGATCGTCGACGTCGGCGGCAAGGCGACGCTCGCGCAGTCCGTGCAGAGTCTCGCGTTCCATGGCACGCTGTCGCTGGTCGGCGGCCTCACCGGCTACGACGGCCAGATCTCCGCGATCGACCTGATCATGAAGCACGCATCGGCCCGGGGCATCTACGTCGGCTCGCGCGCTGATTACCTGCAGATGAGCGCCTTCATCACTTCGCACGGGCTCAAACCCGTGATCGAGCGTGAATTCCCTGTCAAGCAGTACGAGGCGGCGCTCGAGCTTCTCGAGTCCGGCAACTTCGTCGGGAAAATCGTCCTGACATTCTGAGGCGATATACGCATGAGCCGCCAATCCGACTACGACCTCGGCCTCTCCCGCCCGATCACCCGGCGCGACTTCGTGCACGACGTCGGACTCGCGGGGCTCGCGCTCGCGTTGCCGCTGCCCGGCCTTTCGCTCGCGTCCGTCGATGGCGTCCCTCATTACCCGCCGACGCTGACGGGCTTGCGTGGCGCCCACGCGGGCGCTTTCGAGGCCGCGCACGCGCTCGCGCGCGATGGCCGGCATTTCGACAACCCGAGGCCGCTCGACGAGACCTGGGACCTCGTCGTGGTCGGCGGCGGCATCAGCGGGCTTGCCGCAGCCTATTACCACCGCAAGCTCAACCGCCCCGATGCGCGGATCCTCATCCTCGACAACCACGACGACTTCGGCGGCCACGCCAAGCGCAACGAGTTCCACCAGGGCGGGCCGATGCGCCTCGCCTGGGGCGGGACCGTCAACATGGAGTACACGAAGTACAGCGACGTGGCGATCGGCCTGATCCGCGAGCTCGGCATCGACATCCCACGCCTGCGCGAGGCCTACGAGTTCAACTGGCTCGGTACGCAGGACGGGCTGAGATCGGGGCTCCTGTTCAATGCAGCCCGTTACGGCCGGGACGTGCTCCTGCCCGGCGTCGGGCTCGGCCGCCTCGAGCCCGCCGAGCTCGCCACGCACGTCGACAAGTTCCCGCTGCCGGAGGAAGCCCGCGCGAAGCTCAAGTATTTCCTGTTATCGACGCGCGACATCCTGGCCGGCAAGTCCGGCGACGAGCGCGAGGCGTGGATGCACGCGACGCGCTACACCGACTTCCTGCGCGAGCACTTCGAACTTCCGGAGGCCGCGATCCAGATCTTCAGCAACTCGCCGTCGGGCTTCTGGGGCGTGCCCGCAGAGCACCTTTCCGTCGCCGAGGGCCTGTGGTCCGGGCTGCCGGGAGCGCACGTGCTCGGCAATTACGAAATGCCGGGCCTGGAGGAGACCGACCGGGCCACTGCCATGTTCCCGGACGGCAACAGCTCCATCGCGCGCCTGCTCGTGAGATCGCTGGTCCCGGCCTCGTTCCCGGGCATGGCGGCCGGTGCCGACCCGCACAGTATCGTGACCGCCCGGCTCGACTATGGAGCGCTCGATGCATCCGCGTCACCCGTGCGGGTGCGGCTCAATGCGACGGCGGTCCATGCCGCGAACGGCACGGCGGGCACGGGCGTCGTCGTGGACTACGTTCAGGACGGCGAGCTCCGGCGCGTGCGCGCGAAGCAGGCCGTGCTCGCCTGCTACAACGCCATCATCCCGCACCTCGCGCCGGAGATACCGCCGGCGCAGAAGGCGGCGCTCGCGCTCGCGGTCAAGCGACCAATGCTGGTCGTGAACGCCGAGCTGCGAAGCGGCGAGGCGTTCGGGAAGCTCGGCATCAAGGGCGTGCAGCTACCGGGAAGCTTTCTGCAGGACCTGTTCATCGTCACCGGCGTGAACGTCGCCGACTACCATCCGAAGTGGCGGCCCGAGGATCCCTGCGTCGTGCAGTCGTTCGCGAGCTTCGGCGAACCGCTGCCCGGCAATACCAGCCTCTCCGTTCACGCACGCGCCTCCCGGGCGCGCATGCTCGCGATGCCGTTCGAGGACTACGAGCGCGAGCTGCGCAGCGTCCTGAACAGCCTGCTCGGACCGGCCGGATTCAATGTCGCCGAAGATGTCCTCGCCATCACCGTGAACCGCTGGCCGCACGGCTATGCGCGCGACCACCTCGACCTCGAGGACGCGGACTGGAACGTCGAGCCGCTACCCGAGGTCGTCGGCCGGCAGCGCTTCGGCCACATCGCAATCGCCAACTCCGACGCGGCGGCCGATGCCTACACGCATGCGGCCATCGACCAGGCCTGGCGCGCGGTCAACGAGCTGCAGCGGGCGGAACAGATCGCGGAGTGAGCGCCTCCGCGCCAGAGCCCGCCGCGCCCACTCTCGTCCGCGGCCTGACCCTCATCCCCGCGACGGCGCTGGTCGTGACGAACGTCATCGGCGTCGGCGTCTTCATCAAGGCGCGCGTCATGACCTGCAACGTGGGCACGCCGGAGCTGGTGCTGCTTGCCTATGTCGTCGCCGGGTTCATCACGATCGCGGGCGCGCTCGCGTTTGCCGAGCTCGGCGCGATGATGCCGCGCGCCGGCGGGCAATATAACTACCTCGGTGCAGCGTTCGGCCGCCCCGTGGCCTTTGCGTATGGCTGGATGGCGACGCTGATCGACGGCGCGGCCAGCAACGCCGCCACCGCGCTCGGCCTCGTCATTTTCCTGAACGACTTCCTGGGCGGCACGCTCTCGGCGGCCGACATCGGCCTGTTGACGGCGGGCATCATCCTCGCGGTGACGGTAATCGCGCTCGCCTCGGTGCGCGCCAACGGCTGGTTCGCGACGGTCGTGACGGCGATGAAAGTGCTACTCATCGCCGGCGTCGGCGTGGCCGCATTCATGTACAGCGACGGGAGCTGGGGGCATTTCGCCATGAGCGGCGCGGCGGGAAGCTGCGAGGGCGTGCCCGCGAACGCGCGCCTGGGCGCGGTCGGCTTCGGCGCGGCAGTGGTCGGCGCGCTGTGGAGCTACAGCGGCTGGTCGCAGGTGGCCTCGATCGCCGAGGAAGTGCGCCGGCCCGGCTGGACGCTGCCGCGCGCGCTGGTCGGCGGCTGCGTGATCATCATGGCCCTGTACCTGTTCATCAACGCAGGCTACTTCTATGTCCTGAGCCCGGAGACGATCGCGGGCATCCCGGAAACCTCGTCGGTCGCGGGCGAGCTGCTCGTGCGCCTGCTCGGCGCGGCCGGCGCATCGCTGCTGACCGTAGGCCTCATGCTCAGCTCGTTCGGCGCGGTCCATGCCGGGAAGCTGATCGTGGCGCGCGTGCCATACGCCATGGCGCGGGACGGCCTGTTGCCGCGGACGTTCGCCAAGGTCTCGCCCCGCACCCGCGTGCCGACCCATGCGACGCTGCTGCTTGGCGCCTGCGGCATCGCGTACGCGCTCACCGGCACCTTCGACGTGATCACCGACCTCGTCATCTTCATCCTGCTCCTGTTCAACGGACTCTCGGTCGCTGCGGTCTACGTCCTGCGCCGGAAGCTGCCGGAGGCCGCGCGGCCCTATCGGATGTGGGGATATCCGGTCGTGCCCGCGCTGTATCTCGCGGCAACCGCTTGCCTGATGATCAACACCCTGCTGGCGACGCCGGGCCGCGCGCTTGCCGGGCTCGGGATCGTGGCACTGGGCCTGCCTTTCTATGCCTGGTACGCGCGCCGACTGCTGCCGGCGCGGAGCGAAGATTGGCTATAGTGTCGCGACCACGCAGTTCGTTGAGCAGGAAATGGCCCTTGGGTTGATCGTCCTGCTTCCCTTCCTGGGAAGCCTCCTCGCCGCTTTCCTGCCGTCGCACGCGCGAGACGCGGCTTCCTGGCTCGCGGGCCTGGTGGCACTCGCCTGCGTTTTGCTCGGGGCGAGACTGTTCCCGGCCGTGGCGGACGGCGAGATCCTGATGCTCACGCTGCCGTGGTACCCGCAGCTCGGCCTCGACTTCAGCTTGCGCATGGACGGGTTCGCCTGGCTCTTCACGATGCTGGTCGCACTGATGGGCGCGCTGGTCGTGCTGTACGCGCGCTACTACATGTCGGCCGCGGACCCCGTACCGCGCTTCTTCTCGTTCCTGCTCGGCTTCATGGGCGCGATGCTCGGCATCGTGCTCTCGGGCAACCTCGTCCAGCTCGTGGTGTTCTGGGAGCTGACGAGCCTCACCTCGTTCATGCTGATCGCCTACTGGTACCACCGCGAGGACGCACGCCGCGGCGCGCGCATGGCACTGGTCGTCACCATGACGGGCGGGCTCAGCCTGCTGCTCGGCGTGCTGGTGCTGGGCGCGATCGTCGGCAGCTATGACCTCGACGCCGTGCTGGCCGCGGGCGGCGCCATCCGCGCGCATCCCTGGTACCCGCTCGCGCTGCTCCTGGTCGTCGCCGGCGCCCTGACCAAGAGCGCGCAGTTCCCGTTCCACTTCTGGCTGCCGCACGCGATGGCGGCACCGACGCCGGTGTCGGCCTACCTGCACTCCGCGGCGATGGTGAAGGCGGGCGTGTTCCTGCTGGCGCGGCTCTGGCCCGCGCTCGCAGGCACGGAGCTCTGGTTCTGGACGGTATCGCTGGCCGGCGCGGCATCACTGCTGGTCGGCGCGTTCTCGGCGACATTCCAGCGGGACATGAAGGGCGTGCTCGCCTATTCGACGATCAGCCACCTCGGGCTCATCACGCTGCTGCTCGGCATGAATACGCGGCTCGCGCTGGTGGCGGCGGTCTTCCACATGATGAACCACGCGACGTTCAAGGCGTCGCTGTTCATGGCAGCCGGCATCGTGGACCACGAGACGGGAACCCGCGACCTCAGCCGGCTGAGCGGGCTGCGCAGGTTCCTGCCGGTCACGGCAACCGTCACGACGGTCGCAGCGGCGGCAATGGCCGGCGTCCCGCTGCTGAACGGCTTCCTCTCCAAGGAGATGTTCTTCGCGGAGACGATCGCGGCGGGCAGCGCGAGCGGCCTGCGCTTCACGCTGCCGGTCGTCGCGACGCTCGCCGGCGTCTTCAGCGTCGCGTACTCGCTGCGCCTGATCCACCAGGTCTTTTTTGGCCCCGTGTCGCAGGACCTGCCGCGCAAGCCCCATGAGCCCACGCGCGGCATGCTGTTGCCGAGCGCCCTGCTCGTTCTCGCCTGCCTGCTGGTCGGCATCTTCCCCGGCCAGACGATAGGCCCACCACTCGCGGTGGCCGTGCATGCGATCCTCGGCAACGACGTGCCGCCCTACGCGCTCGCCGCCTGGCATGGCCTGACGCGGCCGCTGGTGATGAGCCTCATCGCACTCGCCGGCGGCGCAGCCTTCTACCTATACCTCTACACGCGCGGTCGCGCCATGGCGAACACGCCGCTTCTCTCGCACCTGAACGCGCGGCGGGCCTACGACATCATCAACGTCTCGATCATCCGCGGCGCCGGCGCGCTGACGCGCCGGCTGTTCCCCTGGCGCCTGCAGGCCCAGCTGTTCCTGATCGTCGGCGTGGCGCTGGTCGCGGGTGCCCTCGCGCTTCTGCGCTTCGGCTGGACCCCGGGCCCGCTGCCGCTGACCCCGCTCGACCCGATGTTCGCGCTGGTCTGGGCGCTCGGCGCGGCCTGCGCGATCGGCGCGGCAATGCAGGCGAAGTTCCACCGTGTCGCGGCCCTCATCATGGTGGGCGGTGCCGGCCTCGTGACCAGCCTCACCTTCGCCTGGTTCTCCGCGCCGGACCTTGCGCTCACGCAGATCGCCGTCGAGGTCGTGACGCTGGTCCTGGTACTCCTGGGTTTGCGCTGGCTGCCGCGTCGGCTCGAGATGGAGGACGCGTTGCGCACGTCGCTGCGTGCGCGCGCGCGCCGCGCGCGTGACCTCGCCGTGGCCATCGCCGCCGGCGTCGGCGCGGCCGCGTTCACCTTCGCCGTGACCACGCGGCCCTCGACCAGCGAGCTCGCCCGCTACTTCCTGGCCAATGCCTGGGAGCAGGCCGAAGGCCTCAACGTCGTCAATGTCATGCTCGTGGACTTCCGCGCCTTCGACACGCTCGGCGAGATAACGGTCGTCTGCATCGTCGCCATCACCGTGTACGCGCTGCTGCGACGCTTCCGCCCGGCGCCCGACAGCATGGAAGAGACCGGCGTACACGAGCGGATGCAGATCGAGGCGCAGGCGCTGGCGGCCGCGAGCGAACCGCTGCCTGCCGGCCCGATGCGCACGCCCGCCGTGCTCGTGCGACTGCTCCTGCCGATGGCGGGTCTGGTGTCGGCGTACCTGCTGCTGCGGGGCCACGATGCGCCAGGCGGCGGATTCGTGGGCGGCCTCGTCAGCGCGACCGCGGTCATCGCGCAGTACATGGTGGGCGGCACGATCTGGGTCGAGTCGCGCCTGCGCGTGCACCCCATCGTATGGATCGGCCTCGGCCTGCTCGCCGCCACGGGTGCCGGCATCGTCGGCTGGTGGGACTCGCTGCCGTTCCTGACCTCGCAGGGCGTGGACCTTGACCTGCCCTTGCTCGGCCACCTGCACCTGTCGACGGTGCTCCTGTTCGACCTCGGCGTTTACACGCTGGTCGTCGGCGCGACGCTTCTCATGCTCGTCGCGCTTGCCCACCAGGCGCTACGCGCCCCGCGCAAGACCGTGACGCCCGCGCTGTCGGACCCTGACGCCGACGGGCTCTTGGCCCCGGCGGAGGCGAACTGATGGAGATCGTGTACGCGCTCGGCATCGGCGTGCTCGCGGCCTCCGGCGTGTGGCTGCTGCTGCGGCCGCGCACGTTCCAGGTGCTGATGGGATTGCTGCTGCTCTCGTACGCGACCAACCTCTTCATCTTCGGCATGGGCCGGCTCGCGCAGCACGCGCCACCGATCCTCGAGTCAGCCGTCGCGGCAGGCGAAGCAGTCGACCCCGCGCGTTACTCAGACCCCGTGCCCCAGGCGCTGGTCCTGACCGCGATCGTCATCGGCTTTGCGGCCACAGCGCTCTTCCTGGTGGTGCTGCTGGCGCTGCGCGGCCAGACCGGCACCGACCATGTGGACGGCCGGGAGCCCGGCGCATGAACGCGCTGCTCCGGCACCTCGTCGTGCTGCCGATCATCGTGCCGCTCCTCGCCGGAACGCTGATGTTCTTCGTCGCGGAGGCACGCCGCACCGCGCGCGTGACTCTCGCCCTCGCTTCCGTGCTGGCCCAGGTCGCCGCAGGCTTCGCGCTTTTGTATCTCACGAGCGATGCAGCGCCCTACATCTGGCCCGAGGGCGTCGGTGTCTACCCGATCGGCGGCTGGCCGGCGCCGTTCGGGATCGTCCTGGTGGTGGATCGCCTGGCCGCGGTGATGGTGACGCTATCCGCCATCATCGCGCTCTCGACGCTCGTGTATGCGGTCACGCGCTGGGACCGGCCCGGGCAGCCTTTCCACTCGCTGTTCCAGTTCCTGGTCATGGGGCTGAACGGCGCCTTCCTGACCGGCGACCTGTTCAACCTGTTCGTGTTCTTTGAAGTGCTGCTCGCCGCATCGTACGGCCTGATGCTGCGCGGCGGCGGCACCGAGCGCATACGGCTCGGCCTGCACTACATCGCCGTGAACCTCACCGGCTCGATCCTGTTCCTGGTCGGTGTCGCGCTGATCTACGGCACCGCGGGCACGCTCAACATGGCGGATCTCGCCGGCCGCGCCATCGCGCTTGCCCCGCAGGAGCGCGCGCTGTTCGACGCCGGCGCCGGGATCCTCGGCGTTGCATTCCTCGTCAAGGCCGGGAGCTGGCCGCTCAACTTCTGGCTGCCGGGCACTTACTCGATCGCGATCGCGCCCGTCGCCGCCGCGTTCGCGATGATGACCAAAGTCGGCCTGTACGCGGTGCTCCGCCTCAGCACGCTCCTGCAGGAGTACGAAACGCTGGGCGCTGCATTCTTCTATACCGGGCTCGCCACGCTCGCGACCGCGACGATCGGGATGCTCGGGGCAAAGCACCTCGCGCGCCTCGTGGCATTCTCCGTGCTGGTGTCGACCGGCATCCTGTTCGCGGCGCTTGGCCTCAGGATCGAGGCCCTCACCGCGCCGATCCTCTTCTACGTCATCGTGTCAGCGCTGACGACCTGCACGTTCTTCCTGCTGACCGGCATGACTGACCGCACGCGCCAGGCCGACCCGTCCTTCGAGCCAGACGACGACCCCGAGCCTGCGCACGCGTATGTCGCCTACGGGATCAAGGAGCCGTCCGTGTCCGCGGGCGACGAGGATGCGGGCATCGCGATCCCTGCGGCGATGGCCTTCCTCGGCATGACGTTCGTGTCCTGCGTGCTGCTGCTGACCGGCCTGCCGCCGCTGCCCGGGTTCCTTGCGAAGTTCGCGCTGCTCGCGACCGCGCTCGATTCCGCCGACGCCGGTGAAACACCCGTCGTCGTCTGGGCCCTGTGCGCGGCCGTGCTGGCCTCGGGGCTGGCCGGCCTCATCGCGCTGAGCCGGGTCGGCATGCGCCTCTTCTGGAGCGTCGCCGCGCGCACGACGCCGCGCCTGCGGCTGCTCGAGGCCGCGCCGCTCGGCCTGCTGATCGTGCTCGCGCTCGGGCTCACGCTGTTCGCGGCACCCGTGAATGGCTATCTCGAGTCGGCCGCCCGCTCGCTGCACCAGCCGGATGCCTACGTGCGCGCGGTGCTGTCGCTGGGGACTCGGCGCGAACGCAAGGAGACGCGACCGCCATGACGGGGTTCATGAAGCGCGTGTCGCCGGCGCTCGTGGTGGCGCTCCTCGCGATCTGGCTGCTGCTCAACCAGACGCTGGCTCCAGGCCAGGTGCTGCTCGGCCTCTCCCTGTCCGTGCTGCTCGCCTGGTTCAGCGATGACCTGCGGCCGCTGCGCTCCACGCTGCGCCGGGTCGACAGCGCGATCGGCCTCTTGTTCATCGTGCTCTGGGACATCGTCCGCTCGAACTTCGCAATGGCCCGCATCGTCCTCGGCCTGGTCGGCAGGCGACAAATCCGCTCCGTGTTCCTGAAAGTCCCGCTCGACCTGCGCGACGATCACGGTCTCGCGGCCCTCGCCTGCATCGTCACTTCGACACCCGGCACCGTCTGGGCGGGCCTGTCACCCGATCGCGCGACGCTGACCTTGCACGTGCTCGACGTCCGGGACGAGGGCAGATGGATCCGAACGATCAAGCAGCGCTACGAGCGCCGGCTGATGGAAATCTTCCAGTGAACGACTTCTTCGAATTCGCGGTGCTGTTCGCAACGTTCTGCGTCGGCCTCGCGATGGTGCTCGCCTCGGCGCGCCTCTTCAGCGGTCCGTCGGCTCAGGACCGCGTGCTCGCCTTCGACACCTTCTATGTCAACGGCATGCTGCTGCTCCTGATGCAGGCCATGCGCACCGGCTCGCCGGTGTACTTCGACATGGCGCTCCTGATCGCGCTGTTCGGATTCATCGGCACATTCGCCCTCGCCCGCTTCCTGCTGCGCCGGGAGGTCATCGAGCCATGACCGGCTTCGCATTGCCCGCCTGGGCCGCGCTGCCCGCGGGGATCCTGCTCATCGTCGGGGGCCTCCTGGTCCTGATCGGCTCGCTCGGCCTGCTGCGCATGCGCGATTTCTATGCCCGGATGCACCCGCCCGCCATGGGCACGACGCTCGGCACCGGCTGCGTGCTCATCGCCTCGATGCTCGTGTCCTCCGCGCTCGCGGGGCGGCCCGTCATCCACGAGATCCTGATCACGCTGTTCCTCGTCATGACGACGCCGGTGTCGGCGATGACGCTCATGACCGCGGCGATCGCCCGAACGAGCCTGCTGCGGCGCTGAGGCGGTACCGCAGCGCAAAAAACGTTCCGGCCGGAACATATCCCTGGCACGAGGTTCAAACCGCCTCAACAGGAGGCGCTTTTTTTTCATCTTGCTGCAATGCCGGCAGCGCTATCCTCAGTCACGGAGGACGGGGCCATGCAGATGCAGGATTTTGTGGGACAGGTCCGGAACGGGGCGCGGCTGACCAGCCGGGAACAGGCGCTCAACGCCACGCGTGCGACGCTCGAAACCCTGGCCGAGCGTCTCGGCGCCGACGGCTCGCGCAACCTCGCCGCGCAGCTCCCGGAAGGCATCGGCCAATACCTGCACGGCCGTGAGGCGATCGCGGAGCAATTCTCCCGCGACGAATTCCTGAAGCGCGTCAGTGCGCGCGAGGGCGTCGATCCGCCCGTTTCAATTCGGCATGCGCGCGTGGTGCTCGACACGCTCACGCAAGCCGTCACGCCGGGAGAGATCCGCGGTGTGCTCGATCACCTGCCTGCCGATTACGCGCCGTTGTTCTCCGGCGAGGTGCGCCGGAGCCCACGCTACGGCAGCGGTTACTGACCGCTGCGGATTGCGACCGGCAATACAGGCGTCAGTCAGCCAGGCTGACATCCGCGACCTTGTCGCGGTATTCCTTTTTCGGGTCGCGGCCCAGCATGAGCTTGAGCGCGGAGAACATGCTGTTCTCGTTGAGCCAGAGCTGCGCGCGGCCAGGATCGAAACGCAGCAGCCGGAGCGTCGGATCGCGCTTTCCGTCCTCGTACCACGCGGCGACGAACGGATTCCAAAGGCGGTCGATGACGGCCGCGTCGTTGTCGACCTCCAGGCTGCCGTGAACGGACGCGAACACCTCGTGGTTTTTGACACGAAGTGCATGCTGGCCAGCCTCCGGCCCCCGAGCGACCGGACGAGGTCGACATCGCGCGCGCTGAAGACCCAGATCGGACCTCCATCCTCGTCGCCGTCCACCAGGGCGGTCATCGGTTGGGCATGGTTCTCCTCGATTCCGGTCAGTCCCAGCATGACGGTCCTGTCGGCGCGCAGCGCGCTCCAGAACTTTTCGACGATTTTCGATTCGTTTTCCATGGGCCGACGATCCGGCAACAGCGAGTCCCGGGGCATCGGCCAAGCGGCCTGTCGCCGGTAGGAGGGAGCCACGGTACGAGATCGAGATTCGCGAGCAGTCGTCCTACGCGCGGAGCGAACGCCGTCCGACAGCGGCCGCCGGCCACATCGCGTGGTATTCAAGCCGCGCCATGTTTGAAACAGTCTTCAACAAAGCGGTTCACCGGCTGGTCGCCACCACTGCGGGCGAGCTGGAAGCTGTCCTCGGCACCTTGCCCCACGGTGTCCGGTTCGGCATGGCGCACCAACTCGACGAGGCTGGCGAGGCGTACCGCTACGAAAGCGCGCGCCACTGCGCCTATTACCTGCGCAGGCATGACCAAGGCGTGCAAATCTGGCGCTGGTGCTACGTCGCCTCGGCACTCGAGTCGAAGCACCTGCATGCCCTGATCCTTTCGCTCACCTTGCCGCTGGATGGCGCGTCGGCCACGCGCATCTTCGAGCACGCCACACGACGCAGCGTGAGCAATCCGCGCCCTTCGGGCATGGAATACCACGCCCTCAACTTCAGCGCATTCCCTGCGGGCACGGCCTGACACAAAAGCTTCACATTCGCCGCACCCAGGTAATTCAGCGCACTGTGCGCGGGGTCTCAGGAAGTCCCGAGCTTTTCACGAAACCTTAACTTCGCAATGGCTAACTGCGCGCGGGTCCACCTGCCGCAGGAAACCACATGCTGGCCCCGGTCGACGAGCAGCATCACTACCGGACGATCTGGCTTTCCGACATTCACCTCGGCACGCCCGGGTGCCAGGCGTACTACCTGCTCGACTTCCTGCGCGCGCACCGGGCCGACACGCTCTATTTGGTCGGCGACATCCTGGACGGCTGGCAGCTGCGCAAGGGCTGGTACTGGCCGCAGGCGCACAACGACGTCGTGCAGAAAGTGCTGCGCGCCGCGCGCAAGGGCACCCGGGTCATCTACATCCCCGGCAACCATGACGAGCACCTGCGGCAGTTCGTCGGGTTGCAGTTCGGCGGGATCTCGATCGTCGAAGACGCCGTCCACGTGACGGCGGACGGCCGGCGTCTCTGGGTCGTGCACGGCGACCTGTTCGACGGCGTGATGAAGCATGCGCGCTGGCTCGCGCACCTCGGCGACCGCACCTACGTGCTGCTCCTGAACCTCAATCGGTGGCTCAACGCCATCCGCACGCGCCTCGGGCTGCCCTACTGGTCGCTGTCGCAGTACCTGAAGCACCAGGTGAAGAACGCCGTCAATTTCATCTCCGACTTCCAGCACTCGATGACCCGCGAAGCCCGCCGGCGCGGCTGCGACGGCGTCGTCTGCGGCCACATCCACAAGGCCGAAGTCAGCGGGTTCGACGGAATCCTGTACTGCAACGACGGCGACTGGGTCGAGAGCCTGACCGCACTCGCCGAGAACTTCGACGGCGAGCTCAGGCTGATCCACTGGCGGAACCGCCTGACGGAGCCGCTGAACCTCGGCCGCATCATCGACGAGCTGCAGCAGGAGGTCGCATGAAGATCGCGCTGATCACCGACGCCTGGGAGCCGCAGGTCAACGGCGTCGTGCGCACGCTGAAATCCACGGCCGCCGAACTGCGGGCGATGGGGCACCGCGTGGAATTCATCACGCCACTCGAGTTCAGGACCCTGCCCTGCCCGACCTACCCGGACATCCGCCTGTCGCTGTTCCCGGGCTCGCAAGTCACCCGCCGGCTCGCGGAGCTCGACCCGGATGCGATCCACATCTCGACCGAGGGTCCGCTCGGCCTCGCCGCGCGGCGCTACGCACTGGCGCGGGAATTGCCGTTCACGACCGCGTACCACACGCGCTTCCCCGAATACATCCGCGCGCGCAGCGGCATGCCGCTCTCCTGGTCGTACGCGTTCCTGCGCTGGTTTCACGGCCCGTCGAGCGCGGTGATGGCGCCGACCATGGTCGTGAAGCAGGACCTCGATGGCTGGCGATTCCGGAACGTCGTACTGTGGTCGCGCGGCGTCGACCTCGACATCTTCAGGCCCATGGAGAGCAACCGCCTCGACACCGAGCCGCCGATCTTCCTGTACGTCGGGCGCGTGGCGGTCGAGAAGAACATCGAGGCCTTCCTCGAGCTCGACCTGCCCGGCTCGAAGTGGGTGGCAGGCGTCGGCCCCGCGCTCGCCGGCATCCGCGCGCGTTTCCCCGCAGTGAATTTCCTCGGCGTGCTCGAGCAGCAGGAACTCGCGCAGGTGTACGCCGCGGCGGACGTGTTCGTGTTTCCCAGCAAGACGGATACGTTCGGCCTCGTGCTGCTGGAGGCGATGGCCTGTGGGCTGCCGGTCGCGGCCTACCCCGTGACCGGCCCGCTCGATGTCCTCGCCGACTCGAGGGCCGGCGTCATGCACGAGGACCTGCGAAGCGCCTGCCTCGGAGCGCTCGAGCTGAGGCGCGAAGACGCGGCCGCGCACGCGCGCAGGTTTTCCTGGCGCGCCGCGACCGAGCAGTTCCTGGCGCACCTGCACCCGCGGCAGCGACGCTCCGCGGTGCAGTCCGAGGCGCCTGCCCTGAGCGAGGGCGCCAAGAAGGCGTGCAGCTAGCGACTTGGCAGGTCGAAGGCGAGCAGCTCGGCGTCACGGCCGTGCAGGACGGATAGCGTGTTGCCGCCGGACATCTTGAGGGCATCGCCCGCCTGCAAGGCCATGCCATTGACCGTGACCGTGCCGCGCGCCACGTGCACGTAGGCCCGCCGCCCGGCCTCGATAGCGAGTTCCGCGACCTCGTCGCCGGTGAAGAGGCCCGCGTATACCCGCGCGTCCTGGTGGATGAGCACCGACCCCTCGGCCTGGTCCAACGACGCGATCAGGCGCAGCCGGCCCCGTTTCTCCTCCGCGGAGAAGCGCTTCTCCTCGTAGCTCGGCGGGATGCTGCGCACGTTCGGCTGGATCCAGATCTGCAGGAAGTGCACGCCCTCGCTCGCGGACGGGTTGAACTCGCTGTGCTGCACGCCGCGTCCGGCGCTCATGCGCTGAACGTCACCGGGGCGGATGGTCGAGGAGCTTCCCGTCGAGTCCTTGTGCGCGAGCGCGCCCTCGAGCACGTAGCTGATGATCTCCATGTCGCGGTGGGCATGCGTCCCGAAGCCCTGGCCCGGCGCGACACGGTCCTCGTTGATCACGCGCAGCGGGCCGAACTCCACGTGCTGCGGGTCGAAGTAATCCGCGAACGAGAAGCTGTGGTACGACTTCAGCCAGCCGTGGTCGGCATAGCCCCGGTCCCTGGCGCGTCGGATCTCCTGCATGGCGACTTCCGGGTACGGCGCCGGCGCTTATGCGCTCTTGCGCCGCGGCAACTCCCAGTCCGGACGGATGAAGTGGCAGGTATAACCACCAGGATTGCGCAGCAGGTAGTCCTGGTGCTCGGGCTCCGCCTCCCAGAAATCGCCCGCCGGCGCGACCTCGGTCACGACCTTGTCGGGCCACAGGCCGGAAGCTTCGACATCCGCGATGGTGTCCTCGGCCACGCGGCGCTGCTCGTCGCTGGTGAAGTAGATCGCCGACCGGTAGCTCGTGCCCATGTCGTTGCCCTGGCGGTTCTTCGTCGTCGGGTCGTGGATCTGGAAGAAGAACTCGAGCAGCTTCCGATAGCTGATCTTCGCCGAGTCGAAGATGATCTCGACCGCCTCGGCGTGGTAGCCGTGGTTACGGTAGGTCGCGTTCGGCGTGTTGCCGCCCGAGTATCCGACCCGCGTGGCGATCACGCCGGGATACTTGCGCAGGAGATCCTGCACGCCCCAGAAGCAACCGCCCGCCAGCACTGCACGCTCTTGGCTCATGACTTGTCTCCTACCTGGCTCAGATACGCCTCGTAGCCTTCCTTCTCCATCTGGTCGCGGTGAATGAACCGCAGCGACGCGGAATTGATGCAATAGCGCAGACCCCCGCGATTGCGCGGTCCGTCGGTGAAGACGTGGCCAAGGTGGCTGTCGCCGTACGCCGAACGCACTTCCGTGCGAGCCATGCCGTGGCTCTCGTCCGACAGCTCCTTGACGTTCGCGGACTCGATCGGTTTCGTGAAGCTTGGCCAGCCGGAACCGGAGTCGTACTTGTCCGTGGACGCGAACAGGGGCTCGCCCGAGACGACGTCCACGTAGATGCCCGGTTCCTTGTTGTTCAACAGCGCGCCCGTGCCGGGCATCTCGGTGCCGCACTGCTGGGTCACCCGGTACTGCTCCTGGGTGAGCTTCGCGATGGCGGCGGGGTCCTTGGCGAACTGCCTCATGCCGTGCCTCCTGTCTAGGCGATCTCGCGGACTGCGCGCAAGGCGGCATCCACTTCGCGTTCGTCGTTCACGAGGCTCGGAGCGAGCCGCGCCTTCGTGAGCTTGTAGGGCGAGGTCGAGGCGATGACCTTGCGCGCGAGGAGCTTGTGCACCGTCTCTCCTGCAGTCTGCCCTTCCACTTCGAAGGCGATGATGCCGGCCGACAGTATCCGCTCCTTCGGCGTGAGCACCTTCACCCGCGGAGTCCTTGCGAGGCCTTCCTTGCACTGCGTATTGAGCGCCGCAATGCGATCCGCGATGCGCTGGCGCCCGATGCGCTCGTGGAACGCGAATGCCGAGGCCATGCCCCACTGGTGCTCGAAAGCCTTGAACCCGCCCGGCGAGACCCAGGCAATGCTGGTCGGCGCGGCCGGCGGGCGCTGGTCTTCCCAGGCCGCGTACGGCTCGACGTCGTAGAACGTCGGGATGGTGGGACGGATGCGCCCCCAGTTCTTTTCCGGCACCCACAGGATGCCCGTGCCCCGCGGCGCGAATATCCACTTGTGCGTGCCCGCCGCCACGAAGTCGGCGCCGAGGTGGGCAATCTGCTCCGCCTGGTTGCCGAAGCCGTGCACGGCGTCGAGCACGACGAGGATGTGCTCGTCCTTCCCGCGGCCGGCGTTGACCTCGGCCACCGCCTGCGTCAGCGCGCGCGCCGGGATCTTCACGCCGGTGCTCGAATGCACCCAGGTCATGCCGATGACGCGCGTGTAAGGTCGGATTGCGCCCTTCAGGTTCGCGACCATCTCCTCGGTCGACGCCTTCGCCGGGTCGGCATACAACGCCACGCGCCGATGGCTCGCCCCGGACTTCTCCGCGGCAAGCCGGATCGCCTCGTGATGGACGTAGTGATCGTGCGTGGTACAGAGGATCTCGTCGCCGGGCTTCAGCGTCAGCCCCTGGTACACGAGCGCGAGCCCCTGGGTCGTGCTGTCCGTGAGCGCGATCTCCTCGGGACGCCCGCCGGCATAGGCTGCGGCCGCCTGCTGCACCTGGACCGGGAACGGCACCTGGCGCATTTCCTCACCGAGGAAGCCCGCGAAGCCCATGCCCTGCTCGACGGTCGTGAACGGGTTCTGGTCGAGCTGACCGCGGAACTGCTCGACCGCCGCGCGCACCGGCTGCGGGTGCGAGACGATATAGAACTGCGAGAAGTGCATCCACTCGGGCGACAGCAGGTCGAACTGTGCCTTCACGGCGGCCCAGTCCGAACTTCCGTCCACGGCGGGGACTGAGAGGGCCTCCTTCGTGACGGCAGCGCCGCCGACGAGTGAAAGGCCGACGGAAGTGACGAAGTCGCGGCGGTTCAGGCTCATCAAGGATCTCCTGTGCCGGGGCAGCGGCAAGCGATCCGCATGTTACACCGCGATGGCTTCAGTCGCCCGCGTCCGCGAGCGGCGCTGCGAGCAGCGACTTCTGGCGTTCCCGGCCGGCTTCCCGCTGCAGCCTGTCGACGTCGGCCAGGTAGTCGGCGATGTCGCGGTTCGGCACGACGCGCGCGCTCCCGAGCCGCACGTCCGGGCCGAGTTCGACACGGCTGACGTTGTTGGCGTCCATGCCGAGCGCGATGACCCACGCGACGGCACTGATCACCAGCGACACGACGCCCGCGAGCGCGAGCGATATTCGCCGCCCGTAACTCGTGGCCTCGCGAAAATGCAGGTACAGCGCCGCGAGGGCCGTCGCTCCGACGACGGCGACACCGACCTTGGCGAGGGCGGACCACTGCGCGGCGTAGGCCAGCAGGCCCGCCACCCAGTAGCCCCAGGCGCAGAAGGCCACCGCGATCGAGGCGATCGTGAGGTGCACGCGCACTTCCCAGCGGCCCTTGTTCAGCTTGGAGATGAGCGCCCAGAGGCCCGTCCACAGCGCAATCGCGCCGAGACCGACCAGCACCGCCGTCGTGACGTTCGGCAGCAGGGATGCCGGCGCATCGAGCCACTGGTGGAAGGCCGCGTAGCCGACGCAGGCGGCGATGCCGGCGGCCGCGAGCGGCGTCCGGTGCCGGCGCACGAAGTCGCGCCGGAACACGCGCTCCTGTCCGATCCGCGTATGCCGCGTACGGACCTGCAGCCGCGTGCGGCCCACGATCAGCTCGCCCTGCTCGATGGTCGCGCCGCCCTCCGCAGGTACCCGGCGGCCATCGACGCGCGTGCCGTTGCGCGTTCCGAGGTCGCGGACGTTCACGCGGCCGTCCTCCAGCAGTGTCAGGAGCGCGTGCTGCGGCGCCGCGTGCTCGTCGTCCACCACGAAGTCGCAGTCGAGGTCCCGGCCGATGCGGCATTCGGCACCGGCGCCCGCGAAACGCTGCCGCAGGACCGGGTACCCCTGCGGCCCGAGCTCCTCGACCAGCATCACGGCTTCCATTGCAGGACTCCCAGGTAACGCTTCAGGATCCGCTCGCCGGAGTCGAATGCGACGCCCTGCAGAGTGAGCCGGCTGACCAGCGCCTGGCTTGCGTCGTCGATGCTGACCACCGTCACGTCGAAGTCGTAGAGATCCGCGAACAGCCGGTACTGGCGCACGCAGGTCGAGATGCGCGCGTCGAAGCCATCGAGCGAGACGAGTCCGTCGTGACAGGCGAACGGCGCGACGACGGCCGAAGCGCCGGCGCGACGCACGGCCGCAGCGACATCGTTGACCTGGCGCTCGAACTGCAGGGGATGCAACCCCGCCGGGCGCAGCACGCGGTGCTGCACCGTGAGCCCCGCGACGTACACGCCGCCCTGCACGACGAGGCGCGACGGGACGCTGCAGCTCACGGCCTCCACGCGCACCCGGGGGTGCGGGCCGGCCTCGTCGACCGTGCTGCACTCGAGGTGCCGCGAAAGCTCGGTCGGCAGCACGAAACCCCGCACGGACTGGGTGCCGGCCTCGCCCGGCGGCGCTTCCAGCACTTCGGCCTCGTACGCGAGCACCTGCCCGGTCACGAGCTGGCGCAACTGCAGCGCGCTGTACTTCTGGTCGAGCGGCGCGTTCGCGCGTGCGAGCAGCGCCGGGATGTGCTTGGCCGGCACGACGAAACCGACGAGCTGGCGGCCCGTGACCACCGACACGTTGACGCCGTACACGCGGCCCCGCCGGTCGAGCGCCGGCCCGCCCGACATGCCGCCATTGATCGCGCCGGTGTAGTGGATGCGCTGCTCGATGCTGTTCTCGACCAGCCCGTTCGCGACCCCTTCGGTGATGGTGAGGCCGAGGTTCAACGGGAAGCCGATCGACCACGCGCGCTCACCCTGCGCGGGAATCTCGGTGCGCAGCTTGAGCGCCGGCAGCACGAGGCCGTCGGCTGCGACCACGGCAAGGTCATTGCGCACGTCGATCGCGAGGACGTGCAGTCGGCCGTTGCGCCCGTCGCTCGCAAGGAATTCCAGCCGGTACTGCTGCGGGTACAGGACGGCCTGGGCGACGACGTGGTAGTTCGTGACGATCCGGGTGCCATCGCCAACGGCAAAGCCGCTGCCATGGAAGGCGCTCGACTCGGAGCTGTCGAAGAAGCCGCGGATCTGGACCACGGACTCGCGCGCCGCGTCGAGCCGGTCCTTCGCTTCGTCCGAGAGTTCCTGGGCCGCTATGTCGGCCTCGACCGCGGCCGCATCGACGGCGGCTTCGTCCTCGGCCTCCGTGTCCGGCGCCGGCGCGTCGACCGCCGGATCGGCCGGCTTCTCGGCCGGGGCCGCGGATGCGTCCGGAGGCGGCTTTTCCTGCGCCGTGACGGTCGCCGCTGCAATGGCGTACACAGCCACCGCGATGACCACGGATACCAGCTTCAACAGGCGCTCCCGGATGACGGATGAACCGGCCCCTTGAAGTGTAGGCCAGGGCAGGCCACTTAGGTTCCGCATCACGCGGATCCCGGCCGTTGAAATAAAATGGCCTGCAGCCATGTCTACTGCGTAAGGCGGCCACTCTCGCCGCAGCGGTGAATCTCATGTTCCTGGCGTTACTGGCATTCCTGGGCGGCGTGCTCACGATCCTGAGTCCCTGCATCCTGCCCGTGCTGCCATTCGCATTCGCGCGCAGCGACCAGCCGTTCGCCCGCAGCACGCTGCCCCTGCTGCTCGGCATGGCGCTTTCTTTCGCCGCGGTCGCAACGCTTGCGGCGGTCGGCGGCGGCTGGGCCGTGCAGCTCAATTCCGCCGGCCGTATCGTCGCGATGGTGGTGCTCGCCCTGTTCGGCCTGACGCTCCTCTGGCCGCGCGCGGCCGAGGCGTTTGCGCGCCCGTTCGTGGCGCTCGGGAATCGCCTGGTCGCGAAGTCCGGCAACGACTCTGCTTCCCCGGTGTCGAAGTCCCTGCTCCTCGGCCTCGCGATGGGCCTGCTGTGGGCGCCGTGTGCCGGGCCGATCCTCGGCCTGATCCTGACGGGCGCCGCGCTCGAGGGGCCGAGCGGGCAGACGACGCTCCTGCTCTTCGCATACGCACTCGGCGCCGTCGTCTCGCTCGCGCTCGCCGTGCTCGTCGGCGGCCGGGTGTTCGAGGCCATGAAGCGCTCGCTCGGCGCGGGCGAGTGGATCCGCCGCGGCCTCGGCGTCGCCGTGCTCGCGGCCGTCGCGGCGATTGCGCTCGGCTGGGACACCGGCGCGCTCACGCGACTGTCCTCCAACGGCACGAACCGCGTGGAGCAGGCGCTCATCGACGCCTTCCCGGCCGACACCGCTGCATCGCAGGAATCGGCGGGCATGATGATGATGTCATCCGCATACGCGGCGTCCGACCGGCCGTCGGAAGGCCGCCTGCCGCCCCTCGACGGCGCCGTCGCCTGGCTGAACTCGCCGCCACTGACGCGCGAGGGCCTGCGCGGCAAGGTCGTGCTGGTCGACTTCTGGACCTATTCCTGCATCAACTGCCTGCGCGCCATGCCCTATGTGAAGGCCTGGCACGAGCGCTACAAGGACCACGGCCTCGTGGTCATCGGCGTGCACACGCCGGAATTCGCGTTCGAGAAGAACGAGGGCAATGTCCGCCGCGCGGTCGAAGAGCTCGCCGTGCCCTATGCCGTCGCGCTCGACAACGATTACGCGATCTGGCGCGCCTTCAAGAATCGCTACTGGCCGGCGCACTATTTCATCGACGCCGATGGCGTGATCCGCGGCCACCATTTCGGCGAGGGCAAGTACGAAGAGTCCGAGCGCACGATCCGCGAGCTGCTCACCGACGCTGGCCGGCAGGACCTGCCGGAACCGCTGAGCTCGATCCAGGCGGCGGGCGTCCAGAGCGCCGCCGACGTCGGCAACGTCGCCTCGCCCGAGACCTACCTCGGCTACGGGCGAGCCGAGAACTTCGCCTCGCCTGATGGAATCACGCGCGACCAGCCGGCCGACTACACCGCGCCCGACTCGCTGCGCCGCAACCAGTGGGCGCTCGCGGGCCGCTGGACGGTGGGTGCAGAGCGCGCACAGGTCGACTCGGCCCGCGGCCGGATTGCTTTCCGCTTCTCCGCGCGCGACCTGCACCTCGTGCTCGCGCCGGCGAAGCCCGGCGAGCGCGTGCGGTTTCGCGTCACGCTCGATGGCGAGGCTCCGGGCGACGACCGCGGCGTCGACGTGCCGGCCGATGGCTTGGGTGTCGTCGACGGGGACCGCCTCTACCAGCTCATCCGCCAGTCCGGCGACGTCCGGGAGCGCACGTTCAGCATCGAGTTTCTCGACGTCGGCGCGCAGGCTTACGCCTTCACGTTCGGCTGACGCATGGAGGTTCAAGACATGAACATCGACGGCGCGCCGCGCTCCCGCCGGAGCTTCCTGCTGAATTCAATGGCAGCGTTTGCCTGCGTCGCCTGCGGCGATCGTCCGGCGCTCGGCGCAGCGACCTCCGCCGCCGCGCCCAAGCCCGCGGGTACGGTCACGCTCGAGACATTCACCGAAGCCGGCGTCAGCGAGGGTCTCGTCACGGTCGAGCGCGTGGTCAAGACCGACGCCGAATGGCGGCAGCAGCTCTCCCCTGCCTCGTTCGGCGTGACGCGCCAGGCGGGCACCGAGCGACCCTTCTCCGGTCCGCTCGACCGCGAGAAACGCGCCGGGCTGTATCGCTGCATCTGCTGTGACACGGCGCTCTTCGACGCGAAGACCAAGTACGACTCCGGCACCGGCTGGCCGAGTTTCTGGCGCGCCATCTCGGACCACAACGTGGCCGAACGTGAGGGCGAGCGCGGCGGTTGGCGTGGCCAGGAGATCGGCTGCGCGCGCTGCGCCGCGCACCTCGGTCACGTGTTCAGCGACGGCCCGCGCCCGACCGGCCTGCGCTACTGCATGAACTCGGTCGCGCTGCGCTTCATCCCACGAGGAGCCTGAGATGAGAACTCTCGCAACGCTGATCCTGGCCCTGCAGGCTGTCGTCGCTGGTGCGGCGACCGCGCCGCCGGCCAAACCTGCCGCGCCGCAGACCGTCGTGCTCGCGGGCGGCTGCTTCTGGGGCGTCGAAGGCGTCTATGAACACATGCGCGGCGTGCAGCGCGTGGTTTCAGGCTACGCGGGCGGCAACCAGAGGACCGCGACGTATGACGAGGTCACGACCGGCCGCACCGGCCACGCCGAGTCCGTGCAGATCACTTTCGACCCGGCGCAAGTGAGCTACGCCGACATCCTGCGCGTGTTTTTCTCGGTGGCGCACGACCCGACGCAGCTCAATCGCCAGGGGCCCGACGTCGGCACGCAGTACCGCTCCGTCATCTTCTACGCGAGCGACGCGGAGCGAGACCTCGCCCGCTCCTACATCGCCGAGCTGAACGAGTCCGGCAAGTTCCGGGGCGCGCTGGTGACGCGCGTGGACCCGCTGGAGCGGTTCTATCCGGCCGAGGGATACCACCAGGACTTCATGGCCAGGAACCCGCGCAATCCCTACATCCTGGCGCACGACCTGCCGAAGCTCCGGGAGCTCGAGGCCCTGTATCCGGAGTACTACCGGGATTGACGGCCCGTTTTGTGAGCCGGTTCCAACCATTTCGGGACACTGGGGATCACAGTGTGACAGGCGACCCGAAATGAGGACCGACTTATGTATAGCAGGAAATTCGGGGTTCACGGACTGATCAGCGCCGTCGTCGCGTTCGCGATCCTCGGCATCGCCGCGCTCGTGATGGATCACGGCTACCTGTTCTCGGCACCGGGCGGAACCGTCCAGGTCGAGCAGCCGACGACTGTCGAGCCGCTCGACGAAATCACCGTCGTCGCGAAGCAGTAGTCACCGCGCCGGCACCGGTACACCGGATTTCCCCGGGAACGGCCGGAACGTCAGGGCGATCAGGAAGGCCCCGACGCCGAGGGCGAAGCAGGTGATGAAGAGCCACGCGTAGCTCGCGAAGGCGTCGTAGATGATCCCGCCCACGACGGGCCCGGTTGCCATGCCGAGCCCGCCGGCCATCGCCATGCCGCCAATAACGGTTCCCATCATCCGCATCGGGAAATTCTCGCGTGCGATGACGGAGTAGAGCGGCATGACGCCGGCGTAGATGAAGCCGAAGACCGCGGCCACGGTGTAAAAGGTCGCGAGCTCGCGCGCGGCGAGATAGCCGAGCGTGCCGAGCGCCTGGACGAGCAGGCCAATCACCAGGATGCGCTTGGCGCCGAAGCGGTCGCCGAGCAGGCCGAACGCCACGCGGCCACCCAACCCGGCGAGCCCCTCCACGCTGTAGATCGACACGGCGAGCATCAGCGGGATGCCGCAGGTCACGGCGTAGCTCACGGTGTGGACGATCGGGCCTGAGTGGGCGGCGCAGCAGAAGAAGTTCGTCAGCACCAGGATCAGGAACTGCGGCGAGCGCAGCGCTTCTGAACGCGACATTTCCGGCGCGGCGTCCGTGACGCCGCCCGCCGGCGCGCCCGCGCCCGCCATCGCCGGTGGGCGGCGGATGAGAAAGGCGACGGGAATCATGACCGCGGCGACGATCGCGCTGATGATCAGCAGCGACGCCCGCCAGTCGCGGTGCGTGACGAGCCAGGCCGCGAGCGGCGACATGGTCATCGGCGCCATGCCCATGCCAGCCGACACGAGCGACACCGCGAGGCTCCGCTGGGTTTCGAACCAGCCGGTCACGCAGGCCATCAAGGGGGCGAAGATCGCGGCGGCGGCGCCACCCACCAGGATGCCGAAGGTCAGTTGGAAGCCCAGGAGCGTCGGCATCCGGCTCGCGAGCGCCAGGCTTCCCGCGAGGATGATCGAGCCGGCGAGGACGACAACCCGGGGGCCGAGCCGATCGGAGAGACTGCCCCAGGCAAAGCTGCCGAACGCCATGGCCAGGAACGCAATCGTCATGGCGGCCGATACGCCGGTGAACGACCAACCGGTGTCCGCAGCGATGGGCCTCAGGAAGACCGGCAGCGAGAACATGGCCCCGAAAGCCACGCAGCCCAGCAGGCCGCCCGCGGCGACGATGACCCACCGGTACTTAGGCTCGCTCATGGGATTTCCAGATCATGCCGGTTAGTCGTGCGGCAACCGCCATTTTCGACGCTGTGGCCGTTGCGAGAAAAACGTTCCGGCCGGAACGTTTCTGTTTGCGCCGCAAAAAGAGTTTCCGCGGAAACGCGTTTCAACCTGCCCGCAAGAAGCGAAGCAGCGGACCGTAGTCGTGGTCGTCTGCGGCGCGAAGCGCTGCAACGTAGCGCTCCCTCGTCTCGCCGGATCCGACCAGATCACCTTCGCCCCAGCGGAACCGTTGCTCATCCAGTGTAAAAAGCAGCACGTCCGAATATGAACGCGCGACCCTGCCATTGCCATTGGGGAACGGGTGAATCTGCACAAGCCGATGGTGCAGGCGGGCCGCAATCTCGCGGATCGGATAGCTGTGGCCCTCCAGTTGCGCCTCAACATCCAGTAGCATCTGCCGAATCGACGCCGGGATTCGTTCTGGCGCAATTCCGATGTTCTTTTCAGTCGTGCGCCAGCGACCTGCCCACCGCCAGGTGGCACCGAACATCTTGCGGTGCAGGCGCTGCAGAAACTCGGTAGTCAAGACATTCCTGCGGCGGAGCGCGAAAGCCCAGCTCTCTCCCGCGACGATATTGTCGTGCTCCCAGGTGTTGAGCTCGGCTTGCGTCGCGATGTGGGACGGGATGAGCGCACGAGCTTCGTCCGGATCGATCCGCGTCGCGTCTGCCGGGATCCTTGCAGTCATTCCCAGAGTTTCCTGCGGCTGCCTGCCAGCAAGCGCTTTACCTCTCGTTCCGTGGCTCTTTCCAGTTCCCGCTTGCCGAGAGCCTGACGCTCGAGTTCCATGGAATGTCCGGTGCGGCGCAAAGCCTGGCGAGCGACCAAACGAGCGCGATCGTCCAGAATCTGTCCGAGTGGCTTTCTTGGAACAAGCGCGTAAACGAGTTCGCAGTCGACGGCTCGTGCCAGTTCGCGCAGCGAGCTGAGCTGGATCGTCCCTGCCGCCTCACGGGCCTGCAGGTCGCTCACCGTATTGGCGTCGCGGCCAACTCGTTTGGCCAGTTGGCGGTTGGTCACGCCGAGCGCCCGGCGGATGGCCCGAATCCAGCCGCCTGCGGGCGGAGACAGAGCTTCGGGCGGTGGCATTGCAGCCAGGCGATCGTCAAGCTGTTGAATTGACAGATTTTTTGTGCTCGACATTGAAGCAGATCCTCATCCGCGGAACATCTATATACCGCTTATAAGCAATTTCTTTCTGAATGTATACCGTCTATATACGGTAAATTACGGATTATCCGGCTCGCGGCCCCTGGCTCGTGACCTGAGCCACCTCTACATAGAGAATGCCGTGGTGACCCCCGATGCCCTTACCGGCTTCCACCCCGCCGTCGCCGGGTGGTTCCGAAGCCGCTTTCCTGCGCCGACCGAGGCGCAGTCGCAGGCCTGGGCGGTCACATCCCGGCACCGCCATGCGCTGATCGCCGCGCCGACCGGTTCGGGCAAGACGCTCGCGGCCTTCCTCTCCGCCATCAATGACCTGGTGGTCGAAGGCCTCGCGAAGGGGCTTTCGGACGAAGTCCACGTCCTCTACATCTCTCCGCTCAAGGCGCTCTCGAACGACATCCAGAAGAACCTCCAGGAGCCGCTCGCCGGCATCCGCGACCAGCTCCTCGAGCAAGGCTTCGATGACGTGCCAATCCGTGACGCAGTGCGCACGGGCGATACCACGAGCTTCGAGCGAAACCGGATGCGCAAGACCCCGCCGCATATCCTGGTCACGACGCCGGAGTCGCTCTTCATCCTGCTCACGTCCGAGTCCGGCCGTACGATGCTGAAGAGCGTACGAAGCGTAATCGTCGACGAGCTGCACTCGGTCGCCGGCAGCAAGCGCGGCTCGCACCTGATGCTTTCGCTCGAGCGGCTGGATGCGCTCTGCGGCAGGCCGCCGGTGCGTGTCGGCCTCTCGGCAACGGTCAAGCCGCTCGACTCGATGGCGCGCTTCCTGGTCGGCAGCCGCCCGGATCCTGTCGAGATCGTGGACACCGGCCACGTGCGTGAGCGGGACACTGCGCTCGAGCTCCCGCGCTCGCCGCTCGAGGCGGTGATGGCGAACGAGGTGTGGGACGAGCTCTACGAGCGGCTCGCGGAACTCATCCGGTCACACCGCACGACGCTCATCTTCGTCAACAACCGGCGCCTCGCCGAGCGCGCGACGCGCCACCTGGCGGATCGCGTCGGCGCGGAGCATGTCGCAACGCATCACGGCAGCCTCTCGAAGGAACACCGCCTCGATGCGGAAACGCGCCTCAAGGAAGGCCGACTGAAGGCGCTCGTCGCGACCTCCTCGCTCGAACTCGGCATCGACATCGGCGACATCGACCTCGTCTGCCAGATGGGCTCGCCGCGCTGGATCTCCGCATTCCTGCAGCGTGTCGGCCGCGCCGGCCATGCGATCGGCGCCATCCCGAAGGGCCGGCTGTTCCCGCTCTCGCTCGACGACCTCGTCGAGTGCACCGCCCTCCTCGACGCCGTGCGGCGCGGCGAGCTCGACAGGATCCGCGTGCCGCAAAAGCCCCTGGACGTGCTCGCGCAGCAGGTCGTGGCGGAAGTCGCCTGCCGCGAGTGGGGCGTGGATGAACTGCTCGCCTGCTTCCGTCGCGCACAACCCTACGCGGACTTGCCCGCCCGGGACTTTGAACAGGTCCTCACGATGCTCGCGGAGGGTTACTCCACGCGCCGCGGCCGGCGCTCGGCCTACCTGCACTACGACACGGTGAATCGGCGCCTGCGCCCGCGGCGCGGCGCGCGGCTCACGGCCGTGACGAACGGCGGCGTGATCCCGGACCAGTTCGACTACGACGTGGTGCTGAACCCCGAGGGTTACCGGATCGGCAGCGTCGGCGAGGATTTCGCCTTCGAGAGCATGCCGGGCGACATCTTCCAGCTCGGCAATGCGTCGTACAAGGTGCAGAAGGTCGAGATCAACAAGGTCCTCGTCGAGGACGCGCACGGCGCGCCGCCGACATTGCCGTTCTGGGTCGGCGATGCGCCGTCACGGAGCGACGAGCTGTCGGCGGCCGTCTCGCGCTTGCGCGAGCAGGCGACGCAACAGCTCGAAGTCGGCATCGACGCCTGCGACCGCTGGCTGCGGGAAGAGCACGGCCTCGACGAAGTCGCGGCCTCGCAGCTCGTCCAATACTTCGCGGCGGGCCAGGGCGCGCTCGGCAAGCTCCCGACATGCGACACGGTCGCGTTCGAGCGCTTCTTCGACGAAGTCGGCGACACGCACCTGGTCATCCACTCCACCTACGGTTCGCGCGTGAACCGGGCCTGGGGCCTCGCGCTGCGCAAGCGCTTCTGCCGCCAGTTCAACTTCGAGCTGCAGGCCTCCGCGCTCGAGGACAGCATCGTGCTCTCGCTCGGGCCGACGCACAGCTTCCCGCTCGAGGACGTCAAGGGCTTCCTCAAGTCCGCGACCGCGAAGGACGTGCTGGTGCAGGCACTGCTCGACGCGCCGATGTTCGGTACGCGCTGGCGCTGGGACGCCTCGATTGCGCTCGCGCTCCGGCGCATGCAGAACGGCAAGCGCCTGCCCGCCCCGTTCCAGCGCGCAGACTCCGAGGATTTGCTGACCGTCGTGTTCCCGGACCAGGTCGCCTGCGCGGAGAACCTGACCGGCCCGCGCGCGATCCCGGATCACCCGCTCGTGAAGCAGACGATCGACGACTGCCTCAGCGAGACGATGGATGTGGATGGTTTTCTCGCGCTCCTCGCGCGGATCGAGGACGGAACGGTCGAGGTGATCTGCCGCGACCTGACCGGCCCGTCGCCGCTCTCGCATGCCGTCATCGGCGCGCGGCCCTATGCGTTCCTCGACGACGGCGACGCAGAGGGCCGGCGCACACGCTCGATTTCGACGCAGCGCCAGATGGAGCCGCGGGATGCGGCGGACCTCGGCCGGCTCGACCCCGGTGCCATCGAGCGCGTGATCGCCGAGGCGCAGCCGGAGATCGGCAACCACGACGAGCTGCACGACGCGCTGGTCGTACATGGCTTCCTGACGCAGCCCGAGGTCGATGCCTGGAAGGCGCCGCTCGCGCGGCTGCGCGAGGAACGACGGGTCGTGTTCCATGAGGGGCTCTGGGTCGCCGTCGAGCGGTCCGCGGAGTTCGAGCGCGCGAAGGCTGGCGACGCCGAAGCACTCGCGGAGATCCTGCGCAGCCGCCTCGAGCTCGTCGGGCCGGTGACGGATGCGGCCCTCGCAATCTCGATCGACCTGCCAGAGCCGGGGGTCCGGGCTGCGCTGCTCAGGCTCGAATCGCAGGGCTCGGTCATGCGCGGACGTTTCCGCGGAAACGTCGAGGAGTGGTGCGACCGGCGGCTGCTCATCCGCATCCACCGCTACACGCGCGACCGCCAGCGCAAGGAAATCCAGGCCGTGCCGCCCGCGCAGTTCATGCGCTTCCTGTTCCGCTGGCAGCGCGTCGCCATGGAGGGCCACGACGATCGCCGCGAAGGCGGTGCCGGCCTGCTTGCGGTGCTGCAGGAGCTGGAAGGCTTTGCCGTACCTGCCGGCGCCTGGGAGCGGGACATCCTGCCACTGCGGGTCAAGGACTACGTACCCCCGGACCTCGACAAGCTCTGCGCTGCGGGGCGTATCGCCTGGTATCGCCCGGCCGAGCCGGGCGGCAGCGAACTCGCCCCGTCCGCAGCGCCCGTGCGCAGCACGCCGATCACGCTCGTCGAGCGCGCGGCGCTGGCGCACTGGCAGACGCCGCCGGCAGTACCGGACGCCGATGACAGGCTCTCCCCCCGCGCGCAGAAGATCCTCGCCAGCCTCGCCGCCAACGGCGCCTCGTTCTTCAGCGACCTGGTCCACGACACCGGCCTGCTGCGCGCCGACGTCGAGCAGGGCCTCGGCGAGCTGGTCGCCCGCGGCCGCGTGACTTCCGACTCGTTCGCCGGCGTCCGCGCGCTCATCACCTCGAAGAAGCGGCGCGAGCGGCTCCGCCGCTACCGGCGGCCGCTCGTCGACGTCGACGACGCGGGACGATGGAGCCTGCCGCGCCGCGTCCAGGCAGCGACGAGCGAAGTCGTGCTCAGTGATTCCGCCGTCGACCATGTCGCGCGCGTGCTGCTGCGCCGCTACGGGGTGGTATTCCGCAAGCTTCTCGAGCGCGAGTCGGGGCTGCCGCCCTGGCGGGAACTCTTCTACGTATACCGGCGCCTCGAGGCGCGCGGCGAAATCCGTGGCGGGCGCTTCGTCAGCGGTTTCGCCGGCGAGCAATTCGCGCTGCCGGAAGCGGCAGATCTCCTGCGGGGCATCGGACGCGACGCGACGCTGGAGCGCGTTTCGATCTCGGCGGTGGATCCGCTCAATCTCGTCGGGATCGTCGCGGCCGGCGAGAAACTGCCGGCGCTGTCGGGCAACCGCGTGCTGTTCGAGCAGGGCGTGCCGGTTGCCGTCCAGACCTCGGGCGAAGTGCGATTCCTGAAGAACATGCCCGAACGATCGCAGTGGGAGATCCGCAACCTCCTGGTCCGCCGCCGGGATGCCGGCGCCTACCTGCCGGATTCAGCCACCACCCACTGACACCGCGTCACACCTTCGCGAGCGCTCGATCCAGGGCGTCGAGCAGCAGTCGCGCGTGGTCCGGCGTGAAGACGAGCGGCGGACGGACCTTGAGGACATTGTCGAACGCGCCCGTCCGGCCGAGCAGGAACCCGTCCTCGCGCAGCAGGTTCATGAGCCGGTCCGCCTCGTCGATGGCCGGCGCCCGCGTCGCGTGGTCGCGGACGATTTCGAGCCCCCAGAACAGGCCCTTGCCGCGCACGTCTGCGACGATCGGGTGCTTCCCGGCGAGCTTCGCAAGCGCGGGCCCGAGCACCTCGCCCGCCGCGATCACGTTCTCGCGGATGCCCTCGCGTTCCATGACGTCGAGGACCGCCATGCCGACCGCGGCGGAAACCGGGTTGCCGCCGAAGGTGTTGAAGTAGGAGAACTTGGCCGCGAACTTCGCGGCGATTTCGGGCGTCGTGATGACCGCACCGATCGGATGGCCGTCGCCGATGGGCTTGCCGAGCGCGACGATGTCAGGGACGACGTCCGAGTAGCGGAAGGCCCACATCTCCTCGCCAGTACGATAGAAGCCTGACTGCACCTCGTCGGCGATGAACAGCCCGCCGGCGGCACGGATCGCGCGTGCCGTGTACTCGAGATAGCCGGGCGGCGCAAGGATCGTTCCATTTGAATCAAAAATGATGTCGCAGACCCATGCTGCGGGCCCCTGCCCGCGCGCCCGCAGCTGCGCGATCGCGGTTTCGATGTACGCGGCGTATCGCCGGCCCAGGTCCGGCGTCCCGTAGCGGTATTCGCCGCGGTAGCCGTTCGGCGGCGGCACGGTCGCGAGCCAGTCGGGCTGCTCTCCCTTCGGGTACATGCTGGTCGAGGCCGCGCCGACGACGTTCGAGTTGCCGTGGTAGGAATCGTCGGAGACGATCACGCCCTCCTGTCGGCTCACGATGCGCGCGATGCGGATCGCGAGGTCGATCGCCTCCGTGCCGGTGCAGACGAAATAGCAGACCCGCAGCGGGTCCGGCATCGTCGCTGCCAGCCTTTCCGCGTAGCGCACGACGTTGTCGTGCAGGTAGCGCGTGTGGGTATTGAGCGTTGCCGCCTGCCGCGACAGGGCCGAGACCACGTGCGGGTGGCAATGCCCGACGGAGGCGACGTTGTTGTAGCAATCGAGGTAGCGCCGGCCTTCCGCGTCGTAGAGCCAGGTCCCCTCGCCCCGCACCAGGTGCACCGGACGCTGGTAGAACAGCCGGTAGCTGGGTCCGAGCGCGCGTTCGCGGCGCGTCCGCAACTCGTCGAAGTCCACGTCCGCCGGCGCACGGCCGACCCGGCCGCATGCGGCCCGGTAGCGCTCGTGCACCTCCGCCCGATCGAGCTCGAGGAATCGCGTCAGCGCGCGCACGATGTCCGGCCGTTCTTCGGTCAGCCAGGCAGGCGGATTCTCCGTCGCGTGGATTTTGAAGTCGTACAGGAAGAGCGCCGTCGCGAGCCTGAGCAGCGTCAGGTCGTGCAGGACCTCGAGTTCATCGTCCATCAGCGACAGAACCGCATTCCAGGACTCGACCTGCGCAACCGCATTTTCGAGCGACATGGCCCCATGCCGTGCGAAGCTCGCGAGCGTCACCGCGAGATCCTGCACCAGCGGCGCGTGCACCATGTCGCCGAAGTCGATGACGCCGACGATCTCGTCAGTGCCCGACTCGGTGCGCAGCAGGTTGTCGGCATGCCCGTCGCTGTGCACGACCTGGGCGCGCAAGGCGGGCAGGCGCGGCAGCACTTCGCGCTGCAGGCGCGCGATGAAGCCCGCGCAGAGTGCCTTCGCGTCGTCGGCCACGCAGGCCTGCACGCCGGAATCCAGCAGCAGCGCCCGCTGGATGTCCCAGGCGACGAAGTGCCGCGCGTGCGGATGGAAGAATCCCCGCAGCCCGCGCGCGAGACTTGCCTGGAAGGCCGCGGCATTCCGGAGCACGGGGGTTTCGAGCGGCTTGCCCTGAGACAGCGGGATACCGGGCAGCCAGCTCAGCACGCGCACCATGTGGCGGCGGCCGTCCGCGGCGACGATCCACTCGCGGTCGTTGCCGCCCCTCGATGCGATGACACGGGGCACGGGCAGCTGCGCTGCTGTCCGCTCGAGGTGTCGCAATGCCGTCACCTGGAAGTCAACGGAGCCTTCGCTCTCGCCGGCGGCGGACACCTTGAGCACGTACCGCGTGCCGTCCGGCGTCGTCACGCGATGGTTCTGGTCTCGCTCACCGTCGAGCGGAGCAAACTCGCCCTCGAGGCCCCAATGATCTCGGGCGAAATCGCGCAGCTGCCCGAGCGGCAGCCGCGGCGGATTGAAATTGAGGTCGGAGGCGTTCAGAAGATGGCCTTGATCACGTAGTTCGCGAAATCCTCCAGCGAGAACACCGTCAGCAGCAGCGGCAGGAACGGCGTCGTCGTGATGGCGGCGAGCCGCGTCACATCGCGCCAGCCGAACGGCGCGAAGCGCATCTCCTGCACGACGCTGAAGCTGTTGCCGAGATCCGCCAGCGACTGGATGTCGCCGCTGCCGAGCAGTTCGCCGTCCGTTGGGGCGTCGGCGCCGAACCACTTTCCCTCGAATCCGCCGCTGTAGCGGCTTGCCAGGCGTCCGAACTTCGCCAGCCCGCCGCGTTTTGCCTGCGCGAGGTCGGGCGCAAACACCGTGAGTGGAATGAGCGTTACGCTGATGAAGAAGCCGAGAAAGGCGACGATCTGCACCTTGAACTCGGGCAGCGCATGCCCGGCATGGAAGATCTGGCTGGCGATGAGGCCGGCGAGCATCGCGCCTTGCGCCACCAGCACCGGCGCGAAGGCCGTCGTGCTCGCGCCGAGAAAACCGAGGCCACCGGTCCGGTCGGCGTGCGTCGGGATCAGCTTCAGCTCGAGGCGCGAGACCCGGAACAGGAACATGAACCAGAGCAGGAAGCGGAAGTACCAGCGCAGCAGGATGAACTGGAAGATCGGCACGCTGACGAAGACGAACCACCATCCGGCCGGCGTGAGGCGCATCCCGCCGTCGTCCGGAACCGCGTACCAGCTCGCCGATTCCATCGCGACCTCGGTGCGCCAGACCCAGATGCCGACCGTGTAGACCAACGCGATCAACGCGACCTCGATCCAAACGGAATTCCGCAGCCGCACCGTGGAATCGACCGCCTGGCGGAACTTCGGCAGGTCCGCGTCGCTGACGATCCGCCGTTCCAGCAATTGGCGCACCGCCGGCAGCAGCCGGCGGTGCACGACCAGCTCGGCCGCGATCAGCAGCGGCAGCGCGACCAGGAAGCGCACATGCGCCTCCACGTCGCTGACGAACGGGATCCGGACGGCGTCGCCGAACGCTTGCGCCGACGCCAGCGAGAGCAGCAAGAGCGGTACCCAGGCGATCGCAGCCAGCACCACAACCCGCCGCCACAGCAGCTCCAGCCCGTCGCCGGACAGGTGTGCGCGCCGGAACAACTGGAACAGCGGCCCGCCGACAACGAGCGAAAAGTCCGGATTTGCCGGTAACGGGCTATTGGTCGACATGCTTGCTCCCTGAATTGTCCAATGTACCGGCTATGAGTCGCTTGACGCGACCGCTGATTTCATTATGATATCATTCTCATATCAGCCTGGGAGAGTGAATCCATGGTCGCTCCGAATGCCCGCCCCTCGATCGAACTGGAACGCCGCCCGCTGAACGGCTGGGCCGCGCTCATCGCCGTCATCCTGTGGTTCATTGTGACGGCAGCCATCGTCGCGTCGACCGTCCAGTCCGCCGCGGATGGCGCAATGCCGCCGCTGGATGTCGTGCAGCGGCTCCTGACGGGTGTGCTCTTGTTCGGCCTCGGCGTGTTCTTCTGCTGCGGTTTCTTCACGCTCGAGCCGAACGAGGCGCGCGTGTTGATTCTGTTCGGCAAGTACAAGGGCACGGCGCGCCAGAGCGGCTTCCACTGGGCGAATCCGCTCTACGCTCGCCAGCGCGGCGCGGCGCCGGGCTCCTCGCCCATTCCAACGCGCGTCAAGATCGGTCCCCTGTCCGTGGCGGACAGCGGCCATTCCCGACCCACGCTCAAGACCAAACTCTCGCTGCGCGCGCACAACTTCAACAGCGAGCGGCTGAAGGTCAACGACAAGCGCGGCAACCCCGTCGAGATCGCCGCTGTCATCGTCTGGCGCGTCGACGACACGGCCCAGGCCGTCTTCGACGTCGAGGACTATGAGAGCTACGTGCAGGTGCAGAGCGAGGCCGCCATTCGCGGTATCGCCAGCGAATATGCCTACGATCACGCCGAGGCCAACGAGGTGACGCTGCGCGGCGGCGGCGACGAGGTCGCGCACGCCCTCAAGAAGGAACTCACGGTGCGACTGGCAAAAGCCGGCGTCGCCGTCGAAGACGCGCGGCTCACGCACCTCGCCTACGCGCCGGAGATCGCGCCCGCAATGCTGCGCCGCCAGCAGGCCGAGGCCGTGATCGCGGCGCGCGAGAAGATCGTGCTCGGCGCAGTCAGCATGGTCGAGATGGCGCTCTCCGAGCTGCAGCGCAAGGACGTCGTGAAGCTCGACGAGGAGCGCAAGGCGGCGATGGTGAGCAACCTGCTCGTCGTGCTGTGCGGCACCGAGGAAGCCGCGCCCGTCATCAACACCGGCACGCTGTACACCTGATTCGTGGCCGACGAGCGCAAGGCGTTCCTGCTGCGGCTGTCGCCCGGGCTCTGGAAAGAGCTCGAAAAGTGGGCGGCTACCGACCTGCGGAGCGTGAACGGGCAGATCGAGTTCCTGCTGCGCGAAGCGGTCGCGCGGCGCAAGGGCGAGACGCCGGAGCGAAAGACGTAGTGCTGGCAACGGGCGGTCCCGGTGCGATAATCAGGCGTCCGTACCTACCGTTGACTCAAGGGAGCAACCGATGAACAGGCAATTCGCGGTCATGCTGCTGGCACTGTCGATGGCGCTGGTTTCGAGCTGTGGCGGAAAGAAGGATGCTGCGCCGGAGGCGAGCCCGCCTGCGGCGGAGCCGCAGGCCGCCGTCGCCCCGAGGTCCCTTTATGACCGGCTCGGCGGCGAGGCGGCCATCAAGGCCGTCGTCGACGAATTTGTCGCCATCGTTGCGGCAGACACCCGCATCAACAGGTGGTTCGAGAACGCCAACATCGACCGGCTGAAGGAAAACCTTGTGAACCAGATCGGCCAGGCGAGTGGCGGGCCGCAGGTCTACACCGGACGGGACATGAGAACCGCACATGCCGGCATGGGAATCGATGGCCCGGCGTTCGACGCGCTGGTCGAGAACCTGGTAAAGGCGCTCGACAAATTCAGCGTGCCACAGCAGGAGAAGGACGAACTCCTCGGTGTACTTGGGCCGATGAGAAGCGACATCGTCGAGAAGTAGCCCGGCCCGACATTCGACATCGCAATGCGCGGCACACACGAGGAGTCTCGATGCCCAAGCTCGTCCTGACCTACTTCGACATCGACGCCAGCCGCGGCGAGGTCGCGCGCCTCGCCCTGAACATCGGAGGCGTCGCGTTCGAGGACCGGCGCATCGCGCGCAAGGACTGGGCCGCCGTTCGGGACCAGTACCCGTTCCAGGCCCTGCCCGTGCTGGAGGTGGACGGCCGGGTGATCGCGCAGTCGAACACCATCAACCGCTACGTCGGCAAGCTCGCGGGCCTCTACCCGCAGGACGACCTGCAGGCGGCGCTGGCCGACGAAGTGATGGCCGCGATCGAGGACGTCACCGCCAAGATCGGCGCCAGCTTTGCGCTCGAGGGCGAGGCCAAGCAGAAGGCGCGCGAGGCGCTCGCGGCGGGCCCGCTCCCGCGTTACCTGCAGCAGCTCGAGGCGCGGCTCAAGGCGGGCGGCGGCGAATGGTTCGTCGAGAAGCGGCTGACGGTCGCCGACCTCAAGTGCTTCCTGTTCGTGCGCTGGCTCGAGTCCGGCGCGCTCGACCACATCCCTGCGGACATCGTGGAACGTCAAGCGCCGCTCCTCGCGAAGCACCTGGAGCGCGTCAGGAGCCACCCGAAGATCGGGGCGTACTACGCGGCGCGGGCGAAGTAATGGGGTCCGCAGCGGCCGACCCGCGCTTCTTCGCGCGGATGGCGTGGTTCATGCTGGCTGCGGTACTACTGGCCTTCCCGCTCACGTATTTCGGCCCGCTGCTGACGGGCTCGAAGCCGTTCATCGCGCTGCGGCACATCCACGGCGCCGCATTCTTCGCCTGGATCGGGCTGTATGCCTGGCAATCACAACTCGTCGCGGCCGGCAAGACCGCGAAGCACAGGAACATCGGCCTGTTTGCCTTCACGCTCTCCGGCGCCATGCTCCCGCTCGGCGTATGGATGCTGCTGGTGGCGACAAACGAGCGGGCTGCCGCGGGCAATCCGGCGACGCACTTCCTCGCGTTCTTCAGCCTGTTCGACATGGCATCGTTCGCGGGACTCCTGGCCGCAGCGATCGCGACCGCGATGCGCCGGACGGACTGGCACAAGCGGTTCATGTACGGCGCGGCGCTCACGCTGGTCGGGCCCGCGATCTCGCGCTGGTTCCTGCTGGTCCCGCCCGCCGCGCCGTGGACGGACATTGGGCCGAATCTGCTCGCCGACCTGTTGTTCATTCCGCTCGTACTGCACGACCGCAAGACGCTGGGGCGTGTGCACCCGGCGACGCTAGTCGCCGTGCTCGTCACGGTGCCGATGCACGTGCTCGAACCCTGGATCGCTTCGAGCGCCTGGTGGAACGCGCTCTCGCCGAATCTGCTCGGCGGCTGAGGCGTCCGCGCCAGGAAAGGTGATCTCGACGCGCGTTCCCACGCCGGGCTGACTCTCGATCTTCACCGGCCAGCCGAAACGGTCCGATGACCGCCTGACGATCGACAGCCCGACGCCGTGCCCGCCGCGCTGCGCTGATTCCCCGCGCACGAATGGGCGGTAGAGTTCCGCCAGCCGGTCAGGCGCGATGCCGACGCCCGTGTCCCGGATGACGACCTTGTCCGCGTCGATCGACACGTCGACCTCGCCGCGGTCCGTGTAGGAGAAGGCGTTGCGCAGCAGGTTCCCGACCAGGATGGCCAGCACGCGCTCAGGCGCATCGAGGTGCAGCCGGCAGTTCTCGGTGAAGCGCGACACGACCGGCTTGCCTTCCGCGGACAGTTGCGCGCGTGCCAGTTCCTCGGACACCACGTCGTTGATGCACACCGTACTGGCCGGCAGCCCGACTTCGTACTCGCGCGCCAGCAGCAGGAACGCATTGGTCAACTCGTCCATGTCCCCGGCCGCGCGGCGGATGCGCTCCGCGGCACGCCGGCCGGTATCGGTCAGCCGCTCGTCCGCCAGCAGCAGCTCGGACGAAATCTGGATGACCGTCAGCGGGCTGCGCAATTCGTGGCTGGCATCGCGCGTGAACTGCCGCTCGCGCGCCACGAGCTCGACCAGCCGGTCGGAATAGCGCGCCAGCGCATCCGCGAGCTCCCGGACTTCATCGTCCGCCGCCGGGGGCAACCGCGATCGATCGAACCGCGTCGGGTCCGGCGCGGTCGGGTCGAGCTCGCGCACCTGGCGTGCCAGCGCGATGACCGGCGAGAACGCGCGCCGGGAGGCCCGGAACGCGAGCCAGGTCGTCAGGTAGAGGACCAGCAGGACGAATGCGAGCGGCAGCAGCCCGAACAGGGTGACGAGCTTCGCGACGCCGCCACGGTCGAAGACGAGAGTCAGCCGGCGGCCGGCCTGCTGCGTGACGAACACGACCGTAGGGCGCGCCGTGCCATCCCTTTCGTGGAATCCCGGACCCAGGCGCGCGAGCTCGGGAGGAGCGTCTTCGAGATAGCCGGTGAGATTCAAGGTCGCAGGCAGCGGGTGCGACGGATCGGCGGCGTACCGCTCCCAGAAGTAAGTCGCCTCGTCGCGCAATGCCTGCCGGATCAGGACGTCCTCGAGGAGCACGTTGGCGAGGAACACGCTGATCACGGCTGCAAGGCCGATGAAGGCGGCTTGCAGGACGAACGCGCGGCCGAGCCGCGCTCGGACGCCGCTACCGCGCGCCATCGTCCGCAAGCCGGTACCCACGCGCCGACACGGTGTGCAGCAAGGGGCGGTCGAACGGGCGATCGATCGCCTTGCGCAGGTTGTACAGGTGACTGCGCAGCGCATCGCTGTCGGGCGGCACTTCTCCCCACACCTCACGCTCCAGGCTGGCCCGGCTCACCACGCGCGGCGACGCGCGCATCAGCGCGGTAAGCAGCCTGAAACCGATCGGCGTAACCACGAGCGCACGTCCGCCACGCGTCACCTGCTGGGTCGCGAGGTCGATGGCCAGGTCGCCGACGCGGTAGGTCTCGAGGGCGATGGCGCCGCGGTGACGTCGCACCAGCGTGCGCAGGCGCGCCTCCAGTTCCCGGATCTCGAACGGCTTCACCAGGTAGTCGTCCGCGCCCGCCTCCAGGCCGGTGATCTTGTCCTCGAGCGTGTCGCGGGCAGTCAGCATCAGGATCGGCGTGTCGCGGCGAGCCTCTTCGCGCAATTTATGGCAGACCACGAGGCCGTCGATTCCGGGCAGCATGACGTCGAGCACGATCACGTCGTACCCACGCGATACTGCAAGGTGCATGCCGGCTATGCCGTCAGCGGCAAAGTCGACGACAAAGCCGCGCGGCTCGAGGAAATCGACGATCGACTCGGCGATGTCGCGATGGTCCTCGATCAGCAGGACGCTGACTTGCCGCGTCTCGTCGGGCATGGCCTGCGGACGGCTCGGAGTCGAGGTCACGCGGAATTGTAAAGCAGGACGGCCGGCAGCCCGTAGTGGGGGGGGAAAGTGGGCGTTGCCGGCCGCCTGCTGGCGGAAAATCAGGTCAGCCGTCGCGATCCCGGATTCGCGCGTAGACCCGTGCGGTGCCGATCGGGAAGCCCGCCGTGAAGACGCCGTCGAGCCCGAATGCCCCGTTGAGCGCGTCGGCCGCGACCTCGGTGAGCGTCAGGTTCGCGCCGCGGATGCGCAGGATGCCAACGCCGATCGTCGGGTCGCCCGCGACCTCGGGAGACCGCGTCAACTCGACGTCAAACAGCGGGATGCGCCCGACGATCGAGTCATTGGCCTTCACGATTCCGGTGAGCTGCAGCAGCCCATCGAGGTTCTCGATGATGAACGAGGTCAGCGCGACGCGCGTCTCGCCGGCCGTCAGCGTCAAGCCGCCTGAATGCAGGATCTCGAGCACCGGCCCGTCGAGATCGAGTTCGCCGGTCGGGATCGGAAACTCCGCAAATACCCCCTCGTCCTCGGCTTCCAGTGCGCCCGGCAGCACGTTGTCGGGCGTGACGCCCAGAGAGCCGAGCGCCTCGACCAGTTCGGTCGACAGGCGAACCTTGGTCTCCCCCGTGACGAGCTGGATCGAAGGTCCGGCGAACGCCGCCGGTCCGGACGCCAGTGCGCCGGCGACAACGAGGCCCACAGCGGCAAGACGGGTTGACGTGTACATGGACTTCCTCCTTGAATCTGGGTGGGACACGGCGCGCACGGTGCCACGCGCGCGTTCTCGGAGACGTGAAAGCCCGGTGAAGCCGCCGTGAACAGGCCGGCATTGGGGTGCGTCTTCGCTTCACGGCGGCTTCACGTAGACTCGTATAGCGTCCCATCAGGATGGATTGACGAGAGGCTCAACATGTCTACCGGCGGCGTCACGCGCGCTGCGCTCGGCTGGGTCGAACAGGGTCTCGTGCCGGATGGTGTCGTGCGCGCCGGCATCCGGCGCCTGTGCGAAGCGCGCCTGGCGGACATCGGTGCCGGCGATTGCGAACGGGCGGCCGCGGTCACGGAGCGCTTCATCGAATCCATGGACCGCGCGCCGGTCGCGGTGCTGACGGACAAGGCTAACGAGCAGCACTACGAGGTGCCGGCACGATTCTTCGCGCAGGTGCTGGGCCCGCGCCGGAAGTACAGCAGCGCGTACTGGCCCGCGGATACGGCGAGCCTCGCAGAGGCGGAAGAGGCGGCCCTCGAGATGACCTGCGCGCGGGCACGGCTCGCCGACGGGCAGGACGTGCTCGAGCTGGGCTGCGGCTGGGGCTCGCTCACGCTCTGGATGGCCGAGCGCTACCCCGCCAGCCGGATCACGGCGGTGTCGAACTCGGCATCGCAGCGCGCCTGGATCGAGTCCGAATGCGCACGCCGCGGCATCGACAGTATCCGCGTGGTGACCGCCGACATGAACCGGTTCCAGCCGGAACGGCGCTTCGACCGCGTCGTGTCGATCGAAATGTTCGAGCACATGCGCAACTGGCGAAGCCTGTTCGGCCGCGTGCACGGATGGCTGGCCCCGGACGGCCTGTTCTTCATGCATGTGTTCTGCCACCGCAGCACGCCGTACGCCTTCGAGGACCACGGGCCCGCGGACTGGATGGGCCGGCACTTTTTCTCCGGCGGAATGATGCCGTCGGACGGCCTGGCGGCGCGCTTCCAGGATGACCTCCGGCTCGTCGAGCGCTGGCGCTGGGACGGCACCCATTACCAGCGGACCGCGAATGCATGGCTGGCGAACCTCGATGCACACCGCGGCGAGGCTCTCGATGCGCTGGCCGGCGTCTACGGCGCCGAAACGGCCGAGCAGTGGCTGCAGCGCTGGCGGGTCTTCTTCATGGCCTGCGCCGAATTGTTCGGCTACCGGGCCGGCCAGGAATGGTGGGTCGGCCACTACCTGTTCAGCCGCGGCGGGCGGGACGCGTAGCCGCGCCGTGCCGGTATCGACCATCTTCGCGAATGTCCTCCTGTTCCAGGCCGCCTGGTTGAGCGGCGTGCTCGGCGCCGCGCACGGACGACCATGGCTCGGGCCGGTGGTCGCGCTCGCGGTCGTCGCGTGGCATCTCGCGCGCGCGCGTCGCGCACTGCCGGAAGCCCTGCTGCTGGCGGCGGCACTCGCCCTGGGCGCTGCCTTTGAGAGCTTTCTCGTCCTGGGCGGATGGCTCCGCTTCGAGTCCGGCGGCAGCGCGGCTGCCAGTGCGCCGGTCTGGATGATCGCGCTGTGGGGCGTGTTTGCCACGACCCTGAACGTTTCGCTGAGGCTGCTGCATGGCCGGCAGGCCATGGCCGCAGCGCTCGGAGCCGTCGCCGCGCCGCTCGCTTACTACGCAGGCGGCCGGCTGGGCGCGGTCGAGTTCGTGAATGTCGGCACGGCGCTGCTCGTCATTGGCGTGGGCTACCTCGTGCTGATGCCCGTGCTCGTCTCGCTGGCGGCACGACTCGACGGCTACGCGGCGCCATGAACGCGCTGGCTGACTGGCTCTCCGCACTGCCGGCCCTCGCGGTTCTCGCGCTGATCGCGTGGGCGGTGGCGACCGCCCGCAAGAACGTCGGGCTGGTGGACATCGCCTGGTCGCTGTTCATGCTGCTCGCCGCGGCCGTGTTTGCCGTCAGGGCGCCTGACGTCGCCCTGCGCGGCTGGATCCTCTTCGCTCTCGTCGCGCTCTGGGCCGTGCGACTTGCGGCGTACCTCGCCGTCCGGAACTGGAACGCCCCCGAAGACCGTCGCTACCGCGCGATCCGCTCGCGAAACCAGCCGGGCTTCGCCTGGAAGAGCCTGTACCTCGTCTTCGGTCTGCAGGCGGTGCTCGCCTGGCTGATCTCCGCGCCGCTTGCGGTCGCGATCCCGGCGCCGGGTGCACCGGGCGTGCTCGGCGTGCTGGGCGCGATCGTTGCCGGATTCGGAATCGCCTACGAAACGATCGCGGACTGGCAGCTCGCGGATTTCAAGGCCAACCCCGGCAATTCGGAGCGGGTCATGGACCGCGGCCTCTGGCGGCTGAGCCGCCATCCCAACTACTTCGGCGAGTTCTGCGTCTGGTGGGGCTTCTACCTGTTCGCCGTTGACGCCGGCGGCTGGTGGACGGCGTTCTCGCCGGCACTCATGAGCCTGCTGCTGCTGCGCGTCTCCGGCGTCACGCTGCTCGAGCGCGACATTGGCGAGCGTCGCCCCGGCTACCGCAGTTACGTATCGCGCACCAACGCGTTTTTCCCCGGGCCGCCGCGGGAGGCCTGATGCGTACCTTGTCGCTCTTCATCGCTTTCATCCTCGCCGCTCCGGCATCGGCGGCAACCGGCACCTGGAACTTCCGGGTGCTGCTCGACGACCGTGAGATCGGCCAGCACCGGTACGAGCTCCAGCCACGGGGCGACGACATGGAACTGCGCAGCGAAGCGCGGTTCGACGTACGCCCGCTGTTTTTCAGCGCCTACCGCTACGAACACGAATCCGTCGAACGCTGGCACGACGGCTGCCTGCAATCGCTGCGGTCGCGCACCGTCACCAACGGCGAGCAAATCGTGGTCACGGCCCGCGAATCGGGCGGGAATCTGACGGTGGATCGGCCCGCGGGCCGGGATATCCATCCGGGCTGTGTCAAAAGCTTTGCCTATTGGGACCCGCGCATCCTCGAGGCCCACGCGCTCCTCAATAGCCAGACCGGCGAGCTCGTGCCGGTCCGGGTGACGGAACTGGGCCCGGACGCCGTGAGCGTCCAGGGACAGGGACTGCGTGCCGTACGGCACCGCATCAGCGGCACCGGCCTGCAGATCGACGTCTGGTATGCGGGCGGGGACTGGGTCGCTCTGGAGGCGCTGACGGATGGTGGCCGGCGCCTGCGCTATGAGCTCGCCGAAAAGGCGTTCCCATGAGCCGCGCGGCACCGCTCGTCGCGCTCGTCGCACTCGCGCTCTGCGGTTGCCGGCAGGATGACCATCCGCCGCTCGAGCTCGCGCAGGACGTCGACGTCGGGCGTTTCATGGGCGACTGGTTCGTCATCGCCAACATTCCGACGCCCCTCGAACGCGGGGCGCACAACGCGGTCGAATCGTATCGTATGGCCGAAGACGGCACGATCAAGACGACCTTCACGTTCCGCAAGGACGGTTTCGACGGCGAGCTGAAGCGTTACACGCCGCGCGGCTTCGTGCAGGAGGGCAACGGGAATGCCGTCTGGGGCATGCGTTTCGTCTGGCCGGTCAAGTCCGATTACCGCATCGCCTGGCTCGACCGCGACTACACCCTCACCGTGATCGGCCGGGAAGCGCGCGACTACGTGTGGATCATGGCCCGCCGCCCGCACATCGCCGAATCCGACTACGCGTCGCTGGTCGCCTTCATTGCCGACCAGGGCTACGACGTCACGAAACTGCAGCGCGTGCCGCAACGCTGGGAGGCGACCCCGTGACGGTGCGCCGCATCTCGCTCGCGCTGCGCCGCTGGGTGGACAGCGGCGCGGCAGCGGACGCTGCCGATGACCAGGCGGTACGCGGCATCGACTGGCCGCGCGTGCTGCCGTTCGTGGTGGTGCACCTCGCCTGCTTCGGCGTCCTCGCGACCGGGTTCAGCGCCACCGCGCTGGCCGTGGCGGCAGCGCTGTTCGTGATCCGCATGTTCGCGATCACCGCGTTCTACCACCGGTATTTTTCGCACCGCGCCTTCAAGGCTTCGCGCGCCGTGCAGTTCGTCTTTGCACTGGTCGGCGCATCGGCCGTGCAACGCGGGCCGTTGTGGTGGGCGGCCCATCACCGGCACCACCACGCGAATGCGGACCGGCCGGACGACCGCCATTCCCCCGTGCAGCTCGGGTTTCTGCGCAGTCATTGCGGCTGGTTCCTGGCGCGCGAGAATTTCGCCACCCGCCTCGCGCTGGTACCGGACCTTGCACGCTACCCGGAACTGCGCTGGCTCGACCGCTACGACGCCGCCGTGCCGGCCGTGCTCGCTGCCCTGCTCTACGGCGCCGGCGCCTGGCTGGAACGCGCGGCGCCGGGGCTCGGCGTGAGCGGCGCACAGCTCCTGGTGTGGGGATTCTGTGTCTCCACGGTGCTGCTCTGGCACGCAACCTTCACGATCAACTCCCTCGCGCACCAGTTCGGCAGCCGCCGCTACGCCACGCGCGACGACTCGCGCAATAACGTCTGGCTGGCGCTCCTGACGCTCGGCGAGGGGTGGCACAACAACCATCACCGCTACCCGGCCGCGGCGCGCCAGGGTTTCTACTGGTGGGAAATCGACATCGCCTGGTACGGGCTGCGCCTGCTCGCAGCGCTCGGCGTGGTGCGCGACCTCCGGCCCGTGCCGGTCGAGATCCGCGACTCGCATCGGCTGCGCCGCGACGGAGCGCCGCCGTGAGGATCGCCGTGATCGGCGCCGGCATCGCCGGCAATGTTGCGGCAGCGCGGCTGCATGCGGTTAACGAGGTCACGGTCTTCGAAGCGACCCCGCACGTCGGCGGGCATACCCACACGCACGAGATCGACCTGGCGGGCCGGCGCGTCGCCGTCGACACCGGATTCATCGTTTACAACGAACGCAGCTATCCGCGCTTCACCGCGCTGCTCGCCGGACTCGGCGTCGCCACGCAGGTGAGCTCGATGAGCTTCTCCGTGCGCGACGAGGGATCGGGGCTCGAGTACAACGGCACCTCGCTCAACGCCCTGTTCGCTCAGCGGCGCAACCTGGTGCGGCCCGCCTTCCTCGGCATGGTCCTCGACATCCTGCGCTTTCACCGCGAGGCGCCCCGCGTGCTCGACGGTCACGGCCCGGAGCTGGCGCTCGGCGAGTTCCTGGCCGCGGGACGCTACGGCCGCGCGTTCCGCGAGCTCTACATCGTGCCCATGGGCGCGGCCATCTGGTCCACCGATCCCGGCCGCATGCTGGATTTCCCGGCACGCTTCTTCATCCGCTTCCTGCACAACCACGGCATGCTGACCGTGAATGATCGGCCCGTTTGGCGCACGATCGCAGGCGGATCGGCGCGCTACGTCGAGCGCCTGACCGCGCCGTTCAGGAACCGCATTCGCGTCGCGACGCCGGTCGAGTCCGTGCGGCGGGTTCCGGGAGGCGTGATCGTCAAGCCGCGTGGGCACGAGGCGCAACGGTTCGATGCCGCTTTCCTCGCCTGCCACAGCGACGAGGCCTTGCAGTTGCTCGCAGATCCGGACCCGGCGGAGCGCGAAGTGCTCGGCGCGATTCCGTTCCGGCGGAATGAAGCGGTCCTGCACACCGATGGCCGGATGCTGCCGCGGTCGGCGCTCGCGCATGCCGCATGGAACTATCACCGGCTGGCGGACCCGGCCGGACCCGTGGCCCTGACGTACTGCATGAACACCCTGCAACGGCTGGAGCTGCCCGTGCCGCTGCTGGTCACGCTGAATCGGACCGACGCGATCGATCCGGGTCGCGTGCTGCGCCGGATGACTTACGCGCACCCGGTCTTCACGCCCGCCTCGGTCGCAGCCCAGGGCCGGCACCGCGAGCTGAATGGCGCGCGGCGAACCTACTACTGCGGGGCCTGGTGGCGAAACGGGTTCCATGAAGACGGCGTCGCGAGCGCCGAAGCCGCCGTCCAGCATTTCGAGGAGGATCATGCACAGCGCCCTCTACACCGGTCGGCTTAGGCATCGCCGCTTCGAGCCCGTACCGCACGCGTTCAGCTACGGCACCACGCTGCTCTGGCTCGACCTGGGGGAGCTCGATGACGTGTTTCGCGGCCGCTGGCTGTGGTCTACTCGGCGCCCGGCGCTGGCCCGGTTCCGGCGCGCGGACTTTCTCGGGGGCGATGGCCCGCCGCTCGATGACGCCGTGCGCGAGCGCGTCGCCGCGGAGACCGGCCGGCGCCCGAAGGGGCCGATCCGTTTGCTGACGCAGCTTCGCATGCTCGGCTTCTGCTTCAACCCCGTGAGCTTCTATTACTGTTATGACGAGCAGGACACGCGCGTCGAGGCGATCGTCGCCGAGATCACCAACACGCCCTGGAAGGAGCGCCACGCGTACGTGCTGCGTACCGCGCCGCGCGCGCCGCAGCGCTTTGGCCTGTCGAAGGCCTTCCACGTTTCGCCGTTCATGCCGATGGACATGGACTACGATTGGCGCTTCTCGGACCCGGGCGACAGGCTCGCGGTGAACATGGCGAACCTGCGCGACGGCCGTCGCGTCTTCGACGCGACGCTCGTGCTGCGGCGCCGCGAGATTTCCGGCGCGAGCCTCGCGGCAACGCTGCTGCGCCAGCCCGTCGCTCCGCTCGCCGTGGTCGGCCGGATCTACTGGCAGGCGCTGCGGCTCTGGGCCAAGCGCGTTCCGTTCCATGCCCACCCGGCGGGGCGTGCCCTGGAGAAAGTCGCGTGACAGACACCACCCTGATCGAACGATGCGCGCCTGTCATGCGGCCGGGACTGCCCACCCGATTGGCCCGCAGAGCGGTTCACGCCCAACTGTCCCGGCTCACGCACGGACGCCTGCGACTGCGCGACGGCGTGCAGATTTCGGAGTTTGGCGACGGTAACGGCATCGACGCCTCGATCACCGTCCTGGATCCGGCGTTTTATGCCGACGTCGCGCTCGGCGGATCGGTCGGCGCCGGCGAATCCTACGTCCAGGGACGCTGGCGCTCGGAAGAGCTTCCCGGCGTGATGCGCCTGATGCTGCAGAACGGAGATGCCCTGGGCGACATGGAGCGCGGCCTCGCGCGCCTGTCGGCGCCGCTGCGTCATCTCGCGCATGCGCTGCGGCGCAACACCCGCGCCGGCAGCCGCCGCAACATCTCCGCCCACTACGACGTCGGCAACGACTTCTACCGGCTGATGCTCGACGAGACGATGATGTACTCGTGCGCGCTGTTCGAGCGGCAGGACCAGCCGCTCGCCGAGGCCCAGGCGGCAAAGCTCGACCGCCTCTGCCGCGCACTCGACCTGGGCCCGTCGGACCACGTCCTCGAGATCGGCACGGGCTGGGGCGGGTTCGCGATCCATGCGGCAGGGCGGTACGGATGCCGCGTGACCACAACGACCATCTCGCCGGCCCAGTTCGAGCTGGCAAAGGCGCGCGTCGCCGGCGCGGGCCTCGCGGACCGGGTGACGCTGCTGCTCGAGGACTACCGCGATCTGCGCGGCGGCTACGACAAGATCGTCTCGATCGAGATGATCGAGGCCATCGGCCATCGCCAGTACGGCCGGTTCTTCGAGTGCGCGGCGGCCTTGATGCCGCGCGGGGGCCGGATGGCCCTTCAGTCGATAACGATCGCCGACCGCCACTACGAACGCACGCGCGACGAGGTGGATTTCATCAAGCGCTACATCTTTCCGGGCGCCTGCATCCCGTCGGTCAGCGCCCTGGCGTCAGCCATGGCCCGGTCCAGTGACCTGCGCATCGTGTCGCTGCAGGACATCGGCGCCCATTACGCGACGACGCTGGCCGCCTGGCGCCGGAACCTCATGGCCCACCTCCCCAGGGTTCGCGAGCTCGGACATGCGGACAATTTCGTCCGCCTGTGGGAGTTCTATCTCTGTTACTGCGAGGCAGGCTTCGCCGAGCGGCAGCTGGGCGACG
>Ga0187894_10000641_pt1 | contig 46860 bp, 42 predicted proteins | sample GBC1701081metaG_FD_136650 | JGI IMG/M metagenome (GOLD analysis project Ga0187894, IMG submission 136650) | White microbial mat communities from a lava cave in the Kipuka Kanohina Cave System on the Island of Hawaii, USA - GBC170108-1 metaG ... | reverse complement strand
CGGCCACGACCCGCACGCCTACTTGAAGGACGCGCTCACCCGCCTGCCCGCCATGACCACCAAGGACGATCTCACGTCCTTGCTGCCCACCCACTGGAAGCCTGCAGCCAGTTCGTAGCTCTCGGAGCCCGCCAGAGGCGGACAAGCTACGAACATGACTCCGTCGCAGTTACGAGACCTACAACCTGTCAAGGGGGCACCCGAGGCGACGCTTACTCATGTGCCGGCAACCCTTGGGCCACGTTGTCATGGCGGGGCAGTTGCAAAGGCACGCCGTTGCCGAGATGCGCGCAGAGGGTGAGGCCGGCGTAACCGCAGCAGACCGAAACCCGGACTGGGCTAGTTCGAGATTCTATCGAGCATCACCCAAAGAAGAGACACGGCGACTGGCAGGGCGAATCCTCCGGATGAGCCGTGCTTGTGAGCGGCACGTCGGGACGACTCGCCCTGCCAACTGGTAGCCGCGTGTAACTTCAGTAGGTAATTCTCAATAGCTAGAAGAACCTGCGACCAAGAAAGACTATCATATATCCATGGATATACATTGGAATCCCACCGGCAATCGCTACCCCCGCTATCGTCGGCCACGACATGCCGCATTCCCTGACCACCGCGCGCATGAAGAGGAAGCTCAGCGGCAAGTAAATCAACGTGCCCGTAACCACCCCGGGCGAATAACGCCAATGCACCAACGTGCCAACGAGATGAAAAACCCCGTTTGCGAGCAGCAGAAATCCAACCCACGCGACCGCGAGTGCAGCTATGGCCGCTTGTCGTGACACCGCGACAAGTCCGCCCAGCACGAGAGTGACCGCAAATGCGGTTGCATTAACCCTCAAAAACAGGCGTTGCGATATCCCGGGGGACACGAGGCTGTTGAACCACTGGACGAATCCTGGCGCTTCTTCGATCACATGGATGCCGAAAGCAACGGGCAGCAGCATGGCCAGTGTCCGGAGCGTGGTGGCATCGGGACGCTTCGAACGGCCTTCGACGATGCTCGTGTTGGACGTTGTCATTCGAAGCTCCTGTTTGTGTATCTGATGGCTCAAGACCGCCGGTTGCGCGAGCCTCAAAGTGCGCCTGGAATGCCACAACCATGCTCCGCACCTGAATCGGCGGCCAGAAGCGCCCATTACAGTCCCAGATACTGCGTTATTCTCGATGAGCAGGCGGCCCAAGCCTCCTCGGGTGGCCAGCCGAGCATCGCTTGCACGTTGGCCAAGGCTGCGTCCATCGTCAGCGACGAACCGGCAAAGGCTCCGGGCTGGCCCGGCTGGCGGACAATGCCGTCCGGTCCGACAGCCACTCGCAGGCCGCCGAGGCGATACCGCCCCGGTGGGGCCGCGGCGGCGGCCATGCAATCGGTCGTGAAGAGCACCCGACCGGCCGGCTTCGCCCGGACAAAATTCTTGAGCACCGGCGGCGGCAGGTGAAGGCCATCCGGGATAAAGGCGGCGTAGAGTTCGTCACGCGCCAGCAGCCTTTGGACCACGTTGTCATGGCGGGGCAGGTGCAAAGGCACACCGTTGCCGAGATGGGTGCAGAGGGTGAGGCCGGCCGCAATGGCCTCGTCGATCGCCTTTTCGCCGGCGTCGGAGTGTCCGATGGCGACCCGCACGCCGCGCGCGGCCACATGATGGACGAACTCGGGTGCGCCGGGCAATTCCGGCGCGAGCGTCACCAGGCGGATATTGCCGCCCGAGGCGTCCCACAGCCGCTCGAAGTCGGGCACGCGCGGCCGGCGCATCAGGCGCGCGTCGTGCGCGCCGCTGAAGCCCGGCCGCGGAAGCAGCCACGGACCCTCGAGGTGGTAGCCGACAACGGTGGCCGCGACGGCCGGGTGCCGCCGGCGGATCCTCTCGATCTGGCCGAGCTTGGAGCAGAGCCGGTCGACGCGGTCGGTGATGAGCGTGAGGAGTATCCGGCCGGTCCGCCGCACCCGCAAGGCCGCGACAGCGCGGGCGAGGTCTCGCGCGGAGAGACCGGCCTGTTGAAAATCCACGCCCGCGTAACCGTTGACCTGCAGATCGAACAGGCTGGAGGTGGAGAAAAAGTCTGCCGAAGGGTGCATCAGACCCGGCGAGTCGGCTCCGCCGGCAGGAGCGATGCAGCGGCGGCATCGAGGAACAGGGCCGCGCGCGGATGCGTGCGGAGCAGGGTGGCCGGGCACGCGGGGCCGATAGGATCCTGAAGGGTGCGATGCACCGCCCGGGCTTTGCGCGGTCCTGGCACGGTGCAGCAAAGCGCGCCGGCGCGGGCGAACGCCGGCAGCGTGATCGTGATCGCGTGGCGGGGCACCGTGGAGAGGTTCGGGAAGCAGCCGTCGTTGACCTGCTGCTGCCGGCAGACGTCATCCATCTCCACCACTTTCGCGAGGACCGGATCGGCAAAGTCCGCGACCGGGGGATCGTTGAACGCGATATGGCCGTTTTCGCCGATGCCCATCCCGATCACGTCGATCGGCGCCCTGGCCAGCAGTGCGGCGTAGCGTGCGGCCTCCACCGACGGGACCGTCTCCTCACCGCGAATCGGATGGAAGAGCGCAACTTCGACGTGGTTGAGGAAATGCGCGCGCAAATAGGAGCGGAAACTCTGGGGATGGCTGTCGGGCAGGCCCACGTAGTCGTCCATGTGAAACACTTCGACCTGCCGCCAGAGTTCCGGCGCCGCCTTCGCTTCGGCGATGAGGTGCGAGAAAAACTCATCCTGCGAGGGTGCGCAGCCGAAGATGACGCGGCACCGCGGCTTGGCCTGCAGGCCCCGCGCCACGCTCTGCTGGAACCAGCGGGCGGCGGCCGCGCCCATGGCGTCGCGGCCGGGATGAATCTCGATTTGCGGCATTCGTTCGTTGGTCATCAGTATGCAGGCGGATGCGGGTTTGAGGCGGAAGAAGCTCGCTCGACGCGGATTCGAACGGCGCAGAGTCGGAAGCCGGCGCTTGCGCCGCCATCCGCAGGCAGAGTGCCGCCGGTGACGAGCGCGTGTTCGCCGCGCAGGGATAGGGCGTTGGCGCCTATTGTGCTCATCAGAATCCGAGCGTCTGCAAGCCTGCGCGCAGGTAGCCGAGAGCGTATGCCATGCCCGCTTGCCAAGGCGCCGCGCACGTCATCTGCGGGGTGTGATCGGGGATGATGACGCCGTCGAATTCGTTGCGGTGCAGGATCTGCAGCACGCGGAGCACATCCACGTCGCCCTCGTCGATGAATGTTTCCCGATAATGCGGCACCTTGCCGCGAACGTCGCGCAAGTGGACGTAGCCGACCCGGCGCTGCCGGCTGTAGTGGTCGACCGCCTCGTAGACGTCGCCCTCTGTCATCTCCGCGAGCGAGCCGACGCAAAGCTCCAGTTGGTTGGCGGGGCTCGGATGCAGTTCGATCAGGCGCTGATAGAGCCGGGGCTGGTAAACCAGCCGCGGCTGCCCGCGAACGAAGGGCATGGGCGGATCGTCGGAGCGAGCGGCCAGCCACCCCTGCGGCCTCGGCCACGGGCAGAACCTCGTGCAAGAAATTCCGCACGCGACACCATAGCTCGTCGTGGGAGACCGGCGCGAGCGTTCCGGGCGGGGCATTGGGGTCGCAAACCATGTTCCAAACCAAGCCCTGCGGCAGCGGCGCATCGCACGGCACCTCCATGCCCACGGACAAGGCTTCGCCACGTGCGTAACGGCCCCGCGTGCGACCGGCCACGCCAGCAATGGGAAAATCATAGCCCATGAGCGGGATGCCCGCCTGCCCCAAACGCCGGATGATCGTCTTGACGTTCTCAAGGTGCTGCGCGCGGTTCGGACCGTCGAGCAAGACGTCGTGCCAATGAGCAGGGTCGAAATTCTCCACCACCTCCAAGCACAAGCCTGCGGACTCAACCTCGCCGCGCAGCGCCAGCAGCTCTTCCAGTGTCCAGAGCTGGTCCGGGATTCCCGCCCGGCCCCACCCGCCACCGGTGTCGGACGGCTGGTCGTCAGGCCGGCCGGCCGACCAGCGGAAGTAATCCACGAGATGCGCGACGATGTGCGTGGCTCCCGCCTGCCGCGCAAACTGGAAGTTGTCGCGCGTGAGCATGTGCCGGTAAAAGCCGAGGCCGAGCTTCATCGCAGACTGGCAGCCTGCCCCTCGCGGCTTCCCGGCGGCGAGGGCATCATCGGTCAACTGTTGACCGTCCGGTCGCGCAGGGTGCGCCCCTCGACCCATTCGCGCTCGACCATCTCGATGCGCGGGTGGGCGGGAATGCCGAAATCGCGATGCAGGATGCAAGAGGCAAGGAGATCGACCGACCACATTCCGATGAGCCGCTGGTTCTCCTGCAGGCCGGAAAAATCCGTGCCGGCGAGATTCTGGCTGATGACGGCCACACCCAGCTCGCGCGGCACGAGCGACTGCTGCCGGCGCAGAATCGCCGCAAACTCCGGCAGAACGTCATAGTGATGCACGAAGATCAGCACGTCGGGCCGGTGCTGCTTCAGCCACGCAGCGACAGGCACCTCCTCCATGCGATCCAGTTGCAGGACGGGCACCGCGGCCGGAGTCCCAAGCATGAGGTGGCACCAGCCAAGATAGACGCTCAGATAGGCGTGTGCGCTGCGCATTTCCTCATAACGGCCGATAACCAGCCCGGGACGTCGGTAGCCGAGCGCGTGGAGCCGGTCGAGCATGCGCCACATGTCGCTGTAAACATGGCTCACCACGCGATGCAAGGGCGTCTTGATGCTCAATCCCTGTGTCACGACAGCATAATGATTGAGTTCGGCCGGCCAGGATTCATCCATATTCTGGCTCCCAAAGCAAAGAATGCCCTGGATGCCGCGCGCATCGAGAATGTCGCGGATCCGGCGATAAGTCATGCCGGGAGCGCGCAGCCACAACGGCTCGAGCCGGTAACCCAGCTCCGCCGCGCGGGCCGCCATTCCGTCGTAAATCCGCGAGAGGTGGAGCGACTGCTCCCACGGCCGCGCGCGATCATAGAGCGAGATCACGCCCAGACAGGCCGCCTCCCGGACCGTCCGGGGCTTTCGCAAGTGCCGCATCATCTCGATCAGCCGGGCGTCGGGCTGGTAGCCCGTCCGTTTGGCGAGACGCCGCACCCGTTGTTTCGTCGCCGTGGAGATTTTCGCGCTGTCGCGCAGCGCGAGAGACACGGCAGCGGGCGAGAGCTTGGCGAGGCGGGCGAGCTGGCGCAGGTTCATCGGGTGAACAGTTAACCTATGTCCTGCTTGCAGGAAACGCCAAGCAGATTTTTGCTGCCGCCGATTTCGGTCCAACTGCCCCACTTTTCTCTTTTCTTCACCCGCGCCGAAACTCCCCCGCCCGACCCCCGGAGCCTGCACGCATGGCGGCGCCATGCATGCGCGCCAGCCACACCCCTGCCTCTCCTGCAGCATTCGAAAAACCAGACCCCAACCAAGAAAGCACCATGAACCCGCCCTCACTCCATCTCTCCGCCTCGGGATGCCTGCATGGTTTCCCGGCTCGCCTCGCCGCCTTGTTCGCCGCCCTGGCCTTTCCTCTCACTGCCGTGTTCGCCCAGACCGTGGCCAATCCCGAGCTGCCGGCCGCGAGCGAGACCCAGTCGGAGAAGATCATCGAGCTGTCCCGCTTCGAGGTCACGACCACCCAGGATCGCGGCTATGTGGCGACCAATGCCGCCAGCGCGTTCAAAACGCGCGAGCGGCTGCTGGATATCCCCCAGGTGGACGTGGTCGTCACCCAGGATCTGATCAAGGACATCGGCTTCAAAAACACCTCGGACATTGTGCAATACTTCGGCGCGACCAGCGGCTTCGCCTATTCGGAAAACCTGAAGATGCGCGGGTTCAACGTCACCTACGCCTACGTGGACGAGATGCCCAACAATTCCATCTACGAGGACAACTCCTGGGTGGACTCTTACGAGATCATCAAAGGCCCCGCGCAGATCCTGTATCTGAACAGCTCCTTGAGCGGAGTGGTGCTCAAGTCGAGCAAGAAACCCCTGCCGTTCAAGCAGCACATCCAGACGGCGAGCGTCGATTCCCACGGGCAATACCGCGCGACCTTCGACTCCACCGCGCCCCTCGGCGCATTGGGCGGGGCCAAGCTCGGCTACCGCCTGATCGGCGTCTATCAGGACGGCGACAGTTATTGGGAGAACCAGCGCAACAAGCGCTTCGTGCTTTACGGGACATTCCAGGCTGACTTCGAGAAGACCACCTTCCGGTTCGCCTACACCTATCAGCAGATGCTCCTCAGCCAATTCTTCCAGATCGTGACCCCGGACGGAGACACCTGGACCGGCGCCGGGCGCGACTTCGCCAACGTGCCGCCGAACACACTGGAGCATTTCAACCACCACCGTTATTTCGCCGAGATCCGCACCCAGATCTCAGACAATTGGGAGCACCGGCTGAAGGCCGGCCTGTGGCGTCTGACACGCTACAACGACGGCTCCCTCATCCAGCCCTCCAGCTACGACTGGGCGGCCAAGACGGAGACTTTCGCCGCCCGTCAGGACTATCTCCGCTACTCCTACTGGTCCCTGGTGGACGACGTGCAGGGCAATTACGACCTCGGGTCGACCAAGCAGGTGGACATCTTCGGCGCCGCCTTGGGTGAATACACCATCCAGCAGCAATTGTGGGCGGCAACGAACGTCCCCCGCTGGCGGAATCCGACCGTATCGCTCTTTGATCGGGCCGCGATCAACGCCATCGTGGTGCCAACCCGGCTGGAATACCTCCAAAACCTGCCGGCGAACCTTGGCATCCGTCCGCAAACCATCGTATCCCAATTGTATTGGCAGCACTCCACCGACTTCAACAAGTATATCAGGGCGGTGGCGGGCGTGTCGTGGTCCGGCATCGTTGCCAATTCGACGACGAATGTCAGCCTGCGCCCCTTCACGATCACCAGCAAAACGGCGTTCAAGTTCCTCCACCGCGTCGGCCTGGTGATCCGGCCCACGGAGGAATTGAGCGTTTACGCCATGCAGGGAACGTCCATGAATCCGGCGGTGCAGGGCGCCCTCCTGATCGACGGCACACTGCCCAAGCCCAACGAGGGCACCGCGCAGGAGATCGGCGTGAAGGCCGCGCTCTTCGGCGGCAGACTCTCCGCCAATCTTTCCATGTTCAAATATACGACGACCAACGTGCTGAAGCGCGCACCCGCGCCCTTGCCCAGCGGGCAGGTTTACCAGATTCCAGTCGGCGACACCACGCAGGAGGGATATGACGGCGACGTGGCTTGGGCGGTGACACCGCAATGGCAGCTGATCGCCAGCGGCTTCATCGGCAAGGTTCTGGATGTCGATCGGGTGCATGTTCCGGCGTCTTACGACAACTCGTGGAGCTTCTACACGCGCTACGATTTCAAGAGGGACACGCCATTGCGCGGACTTTCGTTGGGCACCGGCGTCGTCCGAGTCGGCAGCCGCTGGATCAGCACGGCAGGCGCGCGCAACGCGGTGTTCGACGATTACGCCACCCGGACCGGCTCGCTCAAGCTCAAGTCCGGCACCCTGTGGAACGGCTTCGTGAATTACACCGTCAACCGGCACTGGTCCGCCCGGTTGAATTGCGTCAATATCCTGGACGAGATCTATTCGCAGGGCCAGAACTCGATCGTCGTCAGCGACCCCTCCACTCCGCGCACCTTCAACCTGGAGATCGAACACAAATTTTAGCGGCTGATCGCGCCGGCTCTGCCTCCGCGGCGCGGGGCGGACAACCTCCGCAGCGGGGCAGTCCGGGGGTCGCACCGGACGTTCAGCCCGGACCGCACGAGCCCGCCTTTGTAGCCAACATGGAAAACCGCCAGCCAGGGAATCTGGGCCGCCGTGACTTTCTCTATCGAGCCCTCCTGGCCGGGGGGAGCGCCTCGCTCGGGGCGAACCTGGCCGGCGGAGCCGTGGCTCCGGGGGCGGCGGAAGCCGCCACGGAGCCGCCACCCGCCTCGATCTACCTGGCGCTTGGACCGGACGAGGCGGCCTTCGTTGAGGCGTTGGTCAACCTCCTCTGCCCCGCGGATGAGCTTACCCCGAATGGAGTCGATTGCGGTCTGGCGGCCTTCATCGACCGGCAACTGGCCGGCGGTTTTGGCAAGGGCGAGCGCATGTATCGACGCGGACCCTGGCGCCAAGGCCCGCCCGAGCTCGGCTATCAACTGCCGCTCACGCCCGAGGAGTTCTTCAAGGCAGGGCTGGCCGCGGCCGACGCCGCTTGCCGGCAGCACCACGGCCGCAGCTTCGCCGATCTGGATGCAACGGCAGGCAACGAGTTCCTGACGATGCTGGCCGACGGCCGGGGCGGCGACGCGCGCGTGCCGTTGGCGGAGTGGTTCAACGAGCTGGTCTATCCGCTCTTCATCCAAGCGTGCTTTGCGGATCCGGTCTACGGCGGAAACAGGGACAAGGTCTTCTGGAAGATGATCGGCTATCCGGGCCTGCCAGCCGTCAATGCGCTGAACATGGTCAAGTTTCGCGGGCAACCATTTCCCGGAGCACAGGCGCCGCAGTCGATGGCGGACTTCGGTTGAACATCCTTTCAAATGCCGGCGAAGCCTCCTCCCGACTATTCATTTCGTCCCGCCGAAAGAGCGGACGTTGCTGCTGTGACCGCCCTCGTTGACGCCGCCTATGGACATTATGTGGAGCGCCTCGACCGGCCGCCCGGCCCTATGCAGGAGGACTACGCGAAGATTATCCGGAGCCATCAAGTAACGGTCGCCGAAACTGGCAACGCCATTGTGGGCGTGCTCGTCCTCGCCACGAACGACGAAGGTTTTTTCGTGAAGAACGTCGCCGTCGATCCTGCCCATCGCGGGAAAGGTCTGGGTAAGGAATTTCTGATGCTCGCTGAAACGGAGGCAAGACGTGCGGGCTTCGATTCTATTTATCTCTTCACGCATGAGAAAATGACCGAGAATCTGTCCCTCTACTCGAAGATTGGGTATTGCGAGTATGTCCGACGACCGCAGGGAGGATTCTCTCTTGTCTTCATGCGGAAGAACCTGGTCGAGATCAGGGCCATCCAGCTGAAAGGGAAATAGCCCGTGAAGACTCTTCCTGCGCGCAGCGTGGTTATCGTGGGCGGCGGCCTGACCGGCGGACTGGTCGCGCGCCAGCTCACGGCCCGCGGCATCGACACCGTGGTGCTGGAGCGCGGCGGCGACTGCGACAACGGACTGGAGACACGGCTGCCCACCCAGCGCGACGAGCTGCGATGGGCCGTGCGCGCCGGGCTGGCGCAGGACGCCGCCGCGGAAACCTACACCTGGCGGCATTCGCGCCGCGTGCCGTCGATGCCACTGCGCCGACTGGAGGCGTTCCTGCCCGGCATCGGAGTCGGCGGAGCGGGCAACCATTGGAACGGTCAAGCCTGGCGCTGGGCCGAATACGACACCGCCCTGCGCAGCCGGCTGGAAGAACGTTACGGCCGGGGGGCGATCCCCCCGGCCATGCAGGTCCAAGACTGGGGCGTCAGCTATGCCGAACTCGAGCCCTATTACGACCTTTTCGAGCGGCTGTTCGGAGTATCCGGGCAGGCCGGCAACCTGCGCGGGCGGATCGTGCCAGGGGGAAATCCCTTCGAGGCCCCGCGGCATAGCGACTATCCGCAGCCGCCGCTGGAGGCGACCGAGGCCGACCTCCTGTTCCGCGGCGCCGCCGGTGGGAAGCTGGGGCTCCGGCCCTTCAGCGTGCCGACCGCCAACTCCAGCGGTGTTTATTTGAACCCTGACGGCATCCAACTTGGCGCCTGCCAGTATTGCGGACACTGCGATCGCTTCGTCTGCGAGGCCCGCGCCAAAGGCGCGCCCAACGTGCTTCTCTATCCGGCGCTTCAGGCCCGGCCCGGTTTCGAGCTGCGGCGCCACTGCCATGTGCTGAGCATTGAACCGCCAGCCGGTGCCGACCGGGTTCGCGGGGTGCGCTACCTTGATCTGCTGGCCGGCCGGGAGTATTTCCAGCCGGCGGACGTGGTGGTGCTGAGCGCATTCACCCTGACCAACGCACGGCTCCTGCTGTTGAGCGGCATCGGCCGGCCCTACGATCCGGAGACGCGCACCGGCGTGGTGGGCCGGAACTTCTGTTACCAGATCAATTCCAGTGTGAAGATCTTCCTGAAGGACCGCTGGCTGAACCCGTTCTTCTCCGCGGGCGGAGGGCAGGCGGCGATCGACGACTTCAACGACGACAATTTCGATCATGCCGGGCTCGGCTTCTTCGGCGGCGGGTTCATCGCTTCCGGCATCAAGGGCCGCCCGATCGTCCACCGGCATCTGCCGGCCGGCACGCCCCGCTGGGGCTCCGCGTGGAAGCGCGCCAACGCCGATTGGTATGCGCATGCCATGACGATCGGTGTTTCGGGCAGTTGCTACCCGGACCGGGAGAATTTCCTCGATCTGGATCCCGACTACGCCGATCTCCACGGGCGGCCCCTGCTGCGCATCACCTTCGACATCCCCGAAAACGAGCTGCGCATGTCCGCGTATTGCACGGCTCGGGCCGGCGAGATCGCCGGCGCTATCGGCGGAGCCGCTGTCGGCCCGGTGCAAGGCGCGCGCACCCCGTTCGACACCCGCGCCTACCAGACATCGCACCTCGTGGGAGGGACCGCCATGGGGCCGGACCCCGCCACCAGCGTGGTTTCACCGCGCCTCCAGCATTGGGACGCGGAGAATCTTTTCGTCGTCGGTCCGTCCGTCTTCCCCCACAATAGCGGGCACAACCCCACCGGGCCGGCGGCGGCCCTCGCGCTGCGCCTGGGCGACGACCTTGCGCGCTACCTGGCCCGGCCGGATCGGCTTGCCTGGACAACCCCATGAGAACGAGCCCAAGATCCCCCGTCGGGCGGTGGCGGTGGCTGGGTTGGCTGACAACCGCCGCTCTGCTCCAAGCCGAAGACGCCGGCAAACCTCCGCCGGTCTTCGCGGCGTGCCACGTTTGCCACGAGCCTGCGGGAAACAACAAATTGGGCCCGAATCTTGCGGGCATCTTCGGCCGCAAGGCCGGGACCGTCCCGGGATTCCGCTACAGTCGCGCCATGGCCCGCGCGAAGATCGTTTGGGAAGAAAAATCCTTGGACGAGTTTTTGGCCGACCCGCAGCGGCTCGTGCCTGGCAATATCATGCCCTACCCGGGACTGGCCGACGAACGGCAGAGAAAGGCTCTGATCGAATATCTCAAGACCCTCGATCCCCCGGAGGCTGCCCGCTGACCACCGGCTTCCGCGCTGGCGGAGACTCCGCCAGCGCGCAGGTTTCCCCCTGGCGTGGGGCGGCCATATGGCCCGGCAAGCAGCCAGCCATGCCCCGCGAAAACTTCCTTGCCTCGCTCGGCGCGGGTGCGCTCACGAGAATCCCGCTGCTGCTCAAGGGCGTCGTGAATCCGTGCGACGCAGAAAAGGCAGTCGCGGTCGCGGCCGATGGCGTGATCGTCTCCAATCACGGAGGCCGCTGCCTGGATACGCTGCCGGCCATCATCGAAGCATTGCAGCGCGTGGCCGCCCGCGTTGAGGGTCGGATTCCCGGGATCGTAGACGCGGGATCCGCCGCGGCACCGACGTGGTCAAGGCGCTGGCTTTGGGCGCGGCTTAGGGCGCGGCCGCCGTCCAGACCGGCCGGCCCTCTGTTCACGGCTTGGCGGTCGGTGGCGCCGAGGGCGGCCTGCATATCGTCCGGCTGCTCCGCCGGGAACTGCTCCTCGCGATGGCTCTGCTCGGCCGCGCCAGTATCGCGGCGATCGAGCGCTCCGTCCTGTGGCCGTGAGCGCACCCGGCCCCGGGTGCCCTTTGGCAACGCGCGGCCGGCAGAGGCCGGTGGATTTTCGGGTCGGCGCGCAGAGCGGACAAAGCGGCGGCGGGCGGGTTTTGGGTTAACAGTTGACCGCTCCTGCGATTGTCGGCGGCTCCTGATGGAGTATCACTGCCGCCATGGATCGATCCGGACTGCCGGTCAGCCTCTTCCTCCGCCACTGGCGAGGCCGCCCTGTTGCGGCGTCCTCCGCTGCGCATTCCCATTGAACCTGAGGCCGCGCCCCTCTCCCGATCGGCCCGCTTTGCCGCAAAACCAAACCCAAGAATAAAACCCCATGAACTCGTCCCTCCAACACCTGCCCGCAGCGGATCGCCGACACATCGCCCCGGCCTGCCGCGCCGCCTTGTTCGCCGCCCTGACCTTTCCTCTCACTGCCGTGTTCGCCCAGACCGTAGCCACACCCGGGCAACCGGCCGCCACGGAAGCCCCGCCGGAGAAGATCATCGAAATGTCGAAATTCGAGGTTCGAACCACCCAGGGCCGCGGCTACGTCGCCACCAACTCGGCGACCGGCATGAAGACGAATGAGCCGCTGATGGACATCCCGCAGGCGGTCGTCGTCATCACCCAGGATTTGATCAAAGACATCGGCGCCACGAACTCGACCAGCATCGCGCAATACTTCGGCCTGAGCCAGTTCTTCGAAGGTGAGTTTTTTGCCGCGCGCGGCTTCCGGATCAATCCCGCGTATGTGGACGGGATGCCGTCCAACCAGTCCTACGAGGACAACGCCTACGTTGATACCTATGAAGTCATCAAGGGACCGGCTCAGGTGCTTTACCTGAACGCTTCCTCCAGCGGCATCGTGCTCAAGTCGACCAAGAAACCCCTGCCTTTCAAGCAGCACATCGTCACGGCCGGCTTCGATTCCAACGGCGGGTGGCGGGCGACGGTAGATTCAACCGCGCCCCTCGGCGAGGTTGGCGGGGTCAAGCTCGGCTACCGCTTCGTCGGAGTGCAGGCTGGCGGCGACAACTATTTCGACAACCTGAAGGACGACCGGACCCTCCTCTTCGGCGCCCTCCAGGCGGACTTCAAGGACACGACGATCCGCCTGAACTGGAATTTCCAGGACATGATGCGCAAGAACGGCGGCGAAGGCATCGTCCTGCCGTCGGGCGAGCTCCATACCGGCGCGGGCCGGCGCAACCAGAACTTTCTGCCCGGCACGATGGAGCACTGGCAGACCAACCGCGGCACCATCCGGGTCTCGCACCGATTCTCCGACAATTGGGAAAACCAGTTCACGGCTGGCGTCTGGAATCAGTCGCGCTTCAATCCGATTTCCTTCGTCTCGAACGTGAACATCGGCAACCAGACCAAGACCATCAGCGCCCGGCTCAACGACCTCACCCAGACCTACTGGGCCTTCATCAATGATCTCCAGGGCAGCTATCACATCGGCAAACTCAAGCAGATCGACGCCTTCGGCTTCGGCTGGCAGGAATTCACCGCCGAGAACGGGATCCTGCCTTCCAGCGCCGCCATCGGCTTCGCGCCCACGGTGCTGCCGCTGAACGCCGGCACGGCCGTGCTTAACACGCTCCGCGTGCCGCCGGCGAGCGCGTTTGACCGCCGGCTGTTCACCCAGCAAGGCACACGCAACGTAGTCACCGCCACCAACATCTACTGGCAGCATACCTCCCACATCATCCCGGAACGGCTCATCGCCGTCGCCGGGTTGACCTGGTCGGCCATCAGGACCGCCTCCAACGCCAATATCGGCGTCATCCCGTCGGTGAACACCGTGCAGCCGTTCGACGAGTATCTTCACCGCTACGGGTTGGTCTACAGGGTGACCAATGACATCTCGATCTACGCCACGGAATCCACGGCGTTCAATCCTCCGACGCAGGGCGTCGTGCTGTTTGACGGCTCAATCCCCCCGCCTCAGCTCGCCAAGAACCGCGAGATCGGGTTCAAGACCGCGCTCTTCAATGGCCGGCTCTCGACGAATTTCGCCATCTACGAGCTGGTGACCACCAACGGCCTGGTCGTGGGCGGCACGCGGCCCAACGGCGGCAGTTTCTCGGTGCCCATCGGAGTGACGACCCAGAAGGGCTTCGACGGCGACATCGCCTTCGCCATCAAACCCAACTGGCAGATCGTCGGCAGCTTCTACAAGGGCGAGGATCTGAACCAGCTCGGCAATCCCATCTCGCAGTCCTACGACGACTCCTGGAGCTTCCTCACCCGCTACGATTTTCGCAAGGACAGCTCGCTCAAGGGCTGGTCGTTCGGGAGCAGCATTGTCCGCACCGGCGGCCGCTGGCTTGGCACCGCCGGGCTGAGCAACGCGCCGTTCACGGCCGACCAGATCCGCACCGGCGTGATCAAGCTGAAGACCGGCACGCTGGTCAACGCTTTCGCCACGTATCAGCTCAACCGGCATTGGACGTTCCGGGCCAGCGTCGATAACATACTGGACGAGGATTATGTGGTCGCCGCGCAAACTGCGCTCTTTGCCGACCCCAGCACGCCGCGCACCTTCAACTTCCGCACCGAATACAAATTCTAACGACCCGGCGCTCGTCCCGAGGCCGCTCTTCGCCGTCTTTCGGATGAGGAGCGGCCTTTTACTCCCGCGCCCGCCGCCGCCGCCGCCTGCCGACCGTCCGCCCCGGCCACCCTTGTTGCGGCTGTGCCCTCACCCGCCTCGTCCTTCCGGCCCATGCCCTTATGAGCACCTCGCTCGCTCCTACCTTTTACCGCCGCCGCCGCACCCGGCTGATCGTGGTTCCAGAGCCCGTATCATTATGGCGCTCCTGCTTTTCGGCCCGCGCGCAGCACCGTGGCCTTATTCTCGCTGGCGCGTATGATCCTGCCGGCCAGCGGAAACCGCCACCCAATCCCGTCCCAGCATGAGTTCCACCCTCGGTCTGCACTGGGTCGACGCGACGATCATCTTTGCATATCTCTCGCTGTTGTCCGGTATCGGTTACTACTTCTCTCGCCGGCAGCACTCGCTGGACGACTTCATCCGCGGCGGCGGCAAATATGGCTGGCTCACTCTGGGCCTGTCGCTCATGGCGGCACTCAACAGCGGCACGGATTACATCCAGGCTCCGGCCATCGCCTTCGGCATCGGCATGATCTACGTGATGTCCTGCCTGTCTTGGATACCTCTTTACCCGTGGATATCCCGCGTCACGCTGCCCTTCTACCTGCGGCTCGATGTCTATTCCGCATACGAATACCTGGAGCAGCGCTTCGGCTTGGGCGTCCGGCTGGCGGCGGCAGGGGTTTTCCTCCTCTGGCGAGTCAGCTGGATGGGCGCCGCGATCTACGTGCCCTGTCTCGCCGTGAGTGCCGCCACCGGAGGCCAGGTCGACATCGCTGTGATGGTGCTCTGCCTCGGAACTGTGGTCACCTGCTACACCATGCTCGGCGGCATGAAGGCCGTGGTCTGGACCGATGTCGCGCAGTTCGGCATCATGTTCGGCGGCTTGGCGATCACTTTCGCCGTCGTCGTGAACCAAATCCCCGGCGGTCTGAGTGAGATGATGCGGGCCGCCGCCGAGTCGGGGCGGCTCGCTCTTACGGCGCCGGCCTCGGGGTCCGGCGGCGGATTCTTCGCGCAACTGCGGGAGTTCTTCACCGCAGAGATCACCCTCATCGGCCTGGTGCTGGTGGTGACTTTGAGCCGCGCGGCTGCCTTCACCGCCGATCAGATCGCTATCCAGCGCTTCCAATCATCGGCATCGCTGGCGGAAGCCCGGCGCTCGTATGTGGTGAACGCGGTCACCGACACGGTTTGGATGGGGGTGCTGGCTTTCATCGGGCTCGCCCTGTTCGCCTATTACCAGCATTTCCCCTTCCCTGAGGGTATGCAGAACGACCGCGTGCTTCCGCAATTCATGCGGGAGCACTTTCCCGTCGGTGTGACCGGATTGGTCATCGCCGCCATCTTCGCTGCGTCGCTCTCCAGCGTGGACGCCGCCCTCAATTCCGGCGCCTCCGTCGTGGTGGTGGACTTCTACAACCGGCTATGGCTGGGCCGGCGGCGGCCGCTGCCCAATCTGCCCGCCGAGGAGGATAGGCGGCAGGTGCGCGTCTCACGGCTGGCCACCCTCGGCCTCGGTCTTGTCATGATCGCTGTCGGCGTCAACGTCGGGCGCCTGGGCGAAATCTACCAGGCAGGCAACAAGCTGCTCGGCGCGTTCTTCGGCCCGCTTTTCGGGATTTTTTTCCTTGGCATGTTCAGCTCGCGGGCGCACTCGGCAGGCGTTCTGCTCGGCGCCCTCGCCGGTCTGGGCGGGAGTTGCTTCGCGTCGTTTTTCAGCACGCTTCCCTGGCTGCAATCCGCCAGCGGCGCGCTCTTCGGCCCGGCGTTCGTGGATTTCTTCCGGCACCTGAGCTGGCTGTGGCCTTCCCCCATCGGAGTCGCCGTCACGCTCGCCGTCGGCTACCTCGCCAGCCTGCTGATCCCCGCCCCGCCGGAGGCGGTTGTGCTTACATTCCGCGAGGTGATGAAACGCCCGGAGCCTGCGGGCAAGGAGGCGTGATGGAAACCCGTCCCGCCATGATTGCGCGCCCAGCCGGCTCATTTTTCCCGGATCGGCCTGGTTCCGCCGGCCGCATCTCCGCTCACGTCTCCATGCCGTCATGACTGCGAAACTGCCTTTTATTAACCGTGCCTCCGCCACACCGCTCTTCGGGCTGGCGGTCAGCTATCCGCGCCCCGGCGCCTTGGAGCATATCGGCCCCGACCGGGACTGGATCTGGCTCGGCGCTCGGCTCGGCGACCTGAGCTTCCGGGGAGCGGTCGACCTGGTGCGTGGCGCCGATCCGATCCGCCGCCGAGGCCCGGCAACGGGTGCGCCGCGCGCCGACCGAGCTTGATCCCCCTTCGTCCTATGCTCTCCCGCCACGCCCAATCCCCGCCCGCCGCCGATCTGCGCCTGCCCGACCACCCTCGCGAGTGGGCCGCGTTCTATCGTGCCCACCTGCTCGAGTTCGTGATGCCCTACTGGCGGCGGCCGGGCGTGCTCGACCGGGAGCACGACGGCCTGCTCAACTGCCGCGACGACGCGGGCAACCTGATTTCCGCCGACAAATACATGTGGTCGCAAACACGCGGTCTCTGGACGTTCAGCGCGCTTTACCGCCGCGTCGAACGCCGCCCCGAATGGCGCGAAATCGCCGACAGCCTGTTCGCCTTCTGCCGCCGGCACGGCCGCGCCGGATCCGGGGCCTGGCATTACCGGGTCACACGCGAGGGCGCGCCGCTCGACGGCGCCCTGAGCATCGCCACAGACAGCTTTGCCATCGCCGGCATGACGGAATACGCCCGCGCCACGGGCAACGCAGAAGCCGTGGACATCGCGCGCAGCACGTTCCAGCAGATGAACCGGCGCATCCGCCACGGCCAGCCGCCGCCCTTCGCCCCCTACGTCGTGCCTCCGGGCATGAAAGTGCAGGGCATCGCCATGATCTCCTCGCTCGCGTTCTACGAGCTGGGCGAGCTTCTGGGCGAGGCCGAGATTCTCGCGGCGTCGGCCCATTTCACCCGGCAGATCCTCGAGGAGTTCGCCCGGCCTGAGCATCGTGCCGTCGTCGAGCACGTTCGCAACGACGGCAGTTTTGCGGACACGCCGGAAGGCCGCACGATGGTGCCCGGCCACGGGATCGAGGCGATGTGGTTTCAGCTGGAGATCTTCCGCCGCAAAGGCGACGGCGCGCCGCCCGCGCTGCTCCTGGAGGCCATGAGATGGTGCTTGGAACGGGGATGGGACCAGGAATACGGCGGTCTCATGCTGGGCCTCGACATTTTTGGAAAGGACCCCCCCTATTGGAAGCACTCCACGACCAAACCTTGGTGGCCCGCCACCGAAACCCTGGTCGCCACACTCATGGCTTGCGAGGTTGACCGCTCGCCCCGGTGGCTGGAGGAGCATCGCCGGGTCGCTGACTGGGCGCTCGCTCATTATCCGGTGCCGGAGCACGGCGAGTGGCGGCAGCGGCTCGACCGCCAGGGTCGTCCCTACGCCAACATCATCGGCTTGCCCGTCAAAGATCCCTTTCACCTGCCCCGGGCCCTGATCTACACCTTGGAGATTCTCGGGCGGCTGGCCAAGGCAGGCGATGCCCGGTTCGCCTGACGGCGCGCTCTCGACCCGCGCTCCTCTGCCCTCCATCATCCTCCCCAACATGACCGCCAAGAACCAGACCCTCGGCCAGATCCTGAGGACGGGATTTCTTCCCAACCTGATCAACGACAGCCTGGACGCCGAAAAGGCGGTCGAGGCGGCGGCGGCCGCAGGTGTGCGCGCCTTCGAGATTTCCTGCCGCCGGCCCGACACCCTCGCACTGCTGGCGCGACTCAAGCGGCTGTTTCCCGGGGTTTCCTTCGGTGTCTCGAGCCTGATCGAAGACGGCCCCTATTTTCGGTTCCTCCAGGCCCGCGGCCCGCGATTTCCTTCCATCGACGAGGCGGCGGACGCCGGGGCGGATTTTCTCGTCTCCGTGCTCGCCTTTTCGGCCGAGACCTTCCAGCGGCACGCACGGCTGCCCATCATCCCCGGCGTCGAATCCGCCGACGAGGCCCGGCGCCAGCTCGACCTGGGCGCGTCGCTGGTGAAATTCTCCAACACGGACGCCGCCACGCTCAAGGCGATCAATGGAGGGCCCATCCACTTTGGACTGCCCTTGCTGGCCACGGGGGGCATCCGCCCCGCCCGCATCCGCGAATTCGTTCAGGCCCGGGTGCTGGTGTGTGTGAGTGGCTTCGACCTCATCCTTCGCGACCGCCTGCAAGCGATGCAGCAGGATTTCGATGAAGCGGAGGTGCGGGGCTGTGTCGCCGAATACGTCGAGGCTTTTTCCGCCGCCCGGCGGGAGCTCCAACCCGAGGTCGATTTCGCCTCCGCCGACCCCGCGCTGATCCAACAGCAGTCGGGCCAGTTCCTGAACGCCGACATGGCGCCATGACCGGCCGCCGCCGAATCCTGGTTTTCAACGACGCCTTCACCAGCGAGGATTTGCAGGACATCACGCCGCGCGGGATCGAGCTGGTGTGCATTCCCGATGGAGATCGGGCGCGCTTGCTCGAGCTGATTCCCGGTTTTGACGCCTACTTCTGCACCCTGCGCATCCGCGTGGACGCCGAGGTGGTCCGCCGGGCCGCCCGCCTGCGCCTGATCGCGACGCCCAGCACGGGAACCGACCACCTCGATCTGGCCTTGCTGCGAGAAAGTGGCATCAAGGTATTTTCGCTCAAGCATGACCGCCAGCTCCTGGACCGGATTTCCAGCACCGCCGAACTCGCCTTCGGCCTCCTGCTGACTTGCGCCCGGCATCTTCCGCTCTGTCTTGAAGCCGCGCGCCAAGGGCGTTGGGAGCGGGACAAGTTCGCGGGCCGTCAGCTCGCCGGCAAGACCCTCGGCATTGTCGGCCTGGGGCGCCTCGGCTCGATGATGGCGCGCTACGGCCGCGCGTTTCGGATGAAAGTCATCGCCTCCGACCCGCGCCCGGCCCCTTGGCCGCGCGGGATCGAAAGGGTCGGCCTTCGCACGCTGCTGGCGCGCGCCGACTTCGTCTCGCTCCATGTGCATCTAACGGAGAAAACGCGCGGGCTGCTCGGGGCGCGCGAACTCGCCTTGCTCAGACCCGGCGCTTCTTTAATCAACACCTCCCGCGGCGGACTCATCGACGAGCAGGCCTTGATCCGGGAAATGCGGTCGGGCCGGATCGCCTCCGCCGGGCTTGATGTCATTGACGGCGAATGGCTTGAGGACAAATCCCGCCATCCCTTGGTCGCCTACAGCCGGAGCAACCCGAGGCTCTACATCACACCCCACGTCGGCGGAACCTGCCCCGAAGCGGTCTTATTGGCCGCCCGGCACACCTTCCGAAAAATGATCCGTTTTCTCCGGAGCCCGCTTGGCTGAACGTCATCGCTCTCCGCGGCTTGCCGCCGCGCGCGGCACGGAATTGTATCTGCCGCTCTGGCTCCGGCTGTGGAGCGCGCCCGGCACACCCCATATCGACGTCAATATCGCTCGCGGGGCTTGGGATCGGCGTCTGCTTTCGCTTCGCAGGGTTCAGCCGGCGCGCCGCTTGGCGCGGCTGCCAACGACCAGTCCCGCAGGAATGCGGCTTCTCAAAGTCAGAGCGCAAGCGCTGGGCCGGTCTTGCATCACTTCGCGGATCGAAATACGGGCATCGTCGCGGGCAGCCGGACACCCTTCACTTTTGAGCGGGCTCCAAGTTCAAGGGGAATGGCGTGTTTTCTGCCCATGTCCGGCACACACGCGGTCAGCCGTTGAAGAACGCCGTTGATCAGGTCGGGCGACAGATCCGCCGGCGCGTCGATCCACCAGAAGAGAACCTCCGCATACGCGCCAGCGAGCCAGCGGCTGACGGCTTCAATCACCGCGGGGTTGCGCGCCGGGACGATCCGCTTCGCCTCCTCGCGGGCAAGGGCCAGGAGATTTCGCCGAAAACGTCGCCTGAACTTCACTCCATGTTCCGCCCGCGCCGTGTCGCGCCAGTATCGCCGCTGCGTGTGCGCGTGTTCAAGGAAGGTCCGGGCGAAGTCCAGCAGGGGACGATCCCCGCCGCTTCGGGGCGAGAAGTCCTCCAGCCACCGACCGTGCAGTTCATCGAGATCGCCGTAATGGGTGTAGAACGTGGAGCGGCCGACCCCCGCCCGCTGGACGACCTCACGGATCGTGACCGCCGGATAGCCACGTTCGCGGACCAGTGAGACGAACGCTTCGCGCAAACGCCGATCGGTCCGGAGCACTCTTTGATCCTTGGGGTTGGGAGACTTGGCGCTCATTACACCTGCGGTTACTGGAAAGATTGGGGTCCGCGTCCAGCATTTCAATCGTTCGCTTGTCGTATAGCCTGACGCGGCCGGAAGCTGGCATTCATGAGGATGACCGCCGGATTTCGCAAGTTTGCGCTGACGATGCATGTGGCGAGTTCCGTCGGCTGGCTCGGAGCGGTGGCAGGATTCCTTGTTCTCAGCATTGCGGGGTTGACCAGCCGGAACGCGGATATGGTGCGCGGAGCGTATCTCGCGATGAATCTGATCGGTCAGTCCGTCATTGTGCCAATGAGTATTGCCGCCCTGATGACGGGATTGCTTCAGGCGCTCGGCACGGACTGGGGCCTGTTCAGGCACTATTGGGTATTGATGAAGTTCATGCTGACTCTCGGAGCCACGGCCCTCCTGTTGCTGCATCAGTTTACCGCCGTCGCGGCGGCGGCGGAGCGGGCCGCCGGTGCCCCGTCCGGCATGCGGCCGGCTGTCGGCCAACTTGGAGTCCAGTTGGTTGGCGATGCCGGCGCCGCCATGCTCGTGCTTCTCGTGATCACAGCGATCAGTATCTATAAACCGTGGGGACGAACCCGCTACGGCCAGCGCAAGCTGGAGGAGGAACGGCATCGATCAACAGGGGCAATGCCGGCGCCGGCCTCCCGAGCGAACCCCGTGCCATCCCGCCAGGTCGGTGCGGACGGACTTTCTTCCGGGCTACGAGTCTTCCTTGGCGCGCTGGCGCTGATTGTCGTGATTCTGCTTTTGCTGCAACTCGGCGGCGGCGGGGCAGGCCATCGCGGACATTGATTCCGAGCCGCGCGGTCCGGCCCATCCCATGCGGCTCCGCCGATCATCGATCCCGCCGCAGGTCGCTTTGGAAGTTCGCGCGTTGATGCACTTGAGCCGCCCCGGCATCACGGATACCGGAAGGTGTGAAGTTCGACCGGCTCGTCCTCCTCGCCGGCGAACAGGCTGAGAATCAGGAGGAAATTGTGCGGAGGCCGCACGGTCGCCGGGGTCACAAGGGTGTCTCCCTCGCGGTGGAGCGGCACGCGATCCGGGCTCTTGGCGGAATAGCGCAAGACCGCCAGTCCCCGGTCCACATCGGGCGATGCGGGCCGTTTCTTCTCGTCGAAGAACTTTACGACCAATCGCGTGCCACCCATGTCGGCGTTGATCCAGCCTCCATTGGGTCTCGGTTGATTGACGCCCGTCGTTGGAAGTTCGTAGGCCGGCTCATCGGAAGGCGCGACCGGTTTCGCCGATCCTTCGGCGCCGTGGGCGGAAATTGCCAGAATCAACAAGATCAGGCTGGTGCTCCATGTTTTCATCGGTGGGTTACTCCTTTGATCCGGCCATGAGTTTTTTCGAGGCCTCGGCCCGGACGGGGCCGGAGATTCCGTCCCGGGCACAGGGTGCGCCGGTTCCGGCGCGGCGCGGTGGAGGGTTGGCGGCGTGCCCAGCGGCAGGTGATGCCGCCGGCATGCAGCTCGACGATCCGCTCGGGCCCATCCATCAGGAATGACCGCCCTCATGGGCCCGGACTTCGATCCGGGCGGTGCCGGGCGGGAGCGGGTCCAAAGGCACGTTGTAGGTGCCGTAAGCCGGCCGCCGCCAGCGCCTGACGAGCTGCCGGGGCCAGAAGTCTTCGATGGTGCTGCGGAGCTCGTGCCCCTCGCGGTCGAACAAGGTCACGTCGAGATGAGTCTTCGTGGTGTCTTCGGCTTCGAGACGCTTCAGCACATACCCGCGGACCGCGAGGACTCCATTCTTGCGTTCCAGCCAGATCTTCTCGACCACGACGACCGGGGAGTCGGAGCGATCGAGCCTGACGTTGGCCACGTCTGGCGGCGCCCGGAATGGCGTGGCGCAACCGGCCAAGGTCGCAACCGTCAACAAATGCATCAGGGCGCGTCTCATGGTTCACCTATCTTCGGTGTCCGAGCAGTGGCTGGATGCTTCCGATCGGGGAAGCGCGTCTTGGCGGATTTTTTCATGGAACTCCATCGTCTCTTCTTGGCGATCCCCTCTTTGGCGATGGATTCGGAGGTGGGATGCCCAATTCAGGCATTTCGACGATTCCATGATTGTTAAACGAAGCAGGTATGCCCGGCCCCTGAGAAAAATTTGAACCTGCTGTCGCGTGACGAAAGGACGCCCGGGGAATCACTTCCCCTTGGCCTGTCATCGCGCTCCGTAGCGCGTCCTTTGACCCCAGGGGCGCAGAAGCTACGGTTCAGTCAGTTCGATCCGACGCCTGGCAGTGCGACACTTGTCAGCCTCCGGATCGCACCGGCTCACCGCGGCTTTGCCGGCACGCTGCCGGTGTCTGCAAATCGGGCCTCATTATCACGTATGGATCCTCCCGCAGGGGAAGAGCCCTCCGGGCCAGGAAAACATCCCGCCATGTTTTCAGGTTCAGGAGCAGAATGGTGACGACCATCAGCAACAGCCCGCCGGTGACGACGGCGTTGATCTGGTTGTTGAGCACCTGGGTGTCGAGCACGCGCAGCTCCTCGGCCGATCCACCCAGGGCGATCTGGCGGCGCAACCGGGCGGCAACGGCAAGAAATCCGAGCGGCGCCGAGCTGAAAATCTTCATCAGACCGGCGGACAATGTCACCGCCACCAACCACACCAACGGCAGCCCGGTGACCCATGCATAGCGCATCCGGCCCATCTTCAGCAGGACCGTGGTGCCCAAGGCCAGCGCAATGACCGCCAGCAACTGGTTGGCGATGCCGAAGACGGGCCAGAGCGAATTGATGCCCCCGTGGGGATCGACCACTCCCTGGTAGAGAAACCAGCCCCAAGCCGCGACGAACATGGCCGTGGCCAAAGCCCCGGCGCCGGCCGAGCGTGTGTCACCCAACGGCCGCCAGACATGCCCAAGCAGATCCTGCATCAGGAACCGGCCCACCCGGGTGCCGGCATCGATGGTGGTCAGGATGAACAGCGCCTCGAACATGATCGCAAAGTGATACCAGAGCGCGAGCGCCCCCCGGTTGCCCAGGGCGCCGGCGAGCATGTGCGCCATGCCGATGGCGAATGTCGGCGCGCCGCCGGTGCGCCCGACCATGGTCTTCTCCCCCACGCTGGCCGCGAGGGCCGACATCTCCTCCGGCGTGACGGGAAATCCGAGCGCCGTGACCTTGGCGGTCACCGCCGGGGCGGAACCGGACACATTGATGGCGAAATACTGGCCCGGTTCCAGCGCGCACGCCGCAATGAGCGCGATCACACCCACGCCCATCTCGGTGATCATCGCCCCGTAGCCGACCACCCGGAGATCGCCTTCGCGCGCCAGCAGCTTCGGGGTGGTGCCGCTGGAAACCAGCGCGTGAAACCCCGACACCGCGGCGCAGGCGATGGTGATGAAGCAGAAGGGGAACACCGGCCCGGCAAACACCGGTCCGGAGCCGTCGATGAATCTGGTCAGCGCCGGCATCTTCAACGCAGGCGCCAGCCACAGCACGGCGATTCCCAGCGCGATGACCGTGCCGATCTTCATGAAGGTGCTGAGGTAGTCGCGGGGCGCCAGCAGCAGCCACACCGGCAGGACGGAGGCCAGGAAGCCGTAGCCCATGATCCACCAGGCCAGCGTCGTGCCCCGCAGGGCAAGGACCGACTCCCAGCGCGTGGCATGGAGAAACTGGCCGCCCCACACCGCGCCGAGCAGTCCTGCGACCCCGAGGGCGCTGATGACGGCGAGACCGCGGCCGTTCTGCCCGACCGCCTTCATGCCAAGGCCCATCGCCAGCGCGATCGGCATGGTCGCGGCGATGGTGAACAGCCCCCACGGACTCTCGGCCAGCGCCTTCACCACCACCAACGCCAGCACCGCCAGCAGGATGACCATGATGATCATGATCCCGACCAGCGCGACAATGCCTGCCACCGGCCCGACTTCGTCCCGCACCATTGCGCCCAGCGAGCGCCCGCCGCGACGCAGCGAGCAGAACAGCACCACCGAGTCATGCACGGCGCCGCCCAGCGTCGCCCCGACAAGAATCCACAGCAATCCCGGCAGGTAGCCGAACTGCGCCGCCAGCACCGGCCCGACCAGCGGTCCCGGCCCGGCGATCGCCGCGAAGTGATGGCCGAACACGACCCAGCGATTGGTGGGCACATAATCCTTTCCGTCGCGACGCGATTCGGCCGGCGTCGCCCGGCGGTCGTCGAGGGTGAGCACCTTCGCCATCAGCCAGGCGGAATGGAACCGGTAGCTGATCGCAAAGACGCACAACGCCGCGACCATCATCCAGAGCGCGCTCACGGTCTCTCCCCGTGCCCAGGCCAGGACGCCCACGGACACCGCGCCCAGCGCGGACACCGCGGTCCAGCCGATGATGGGCATGATTCGAGCGGAGGTGTGCGCAGTCAGGTTCATGATCGGGGCCGGTTCGCCGCAGCGTGCGCCGGTCATGCGCCCGGAGGAACGGTCTGATGGCTCACAGGGCAGCCGCTCACCGAGCCTTCCCGCGCTTGCGGGCGATCACCGCGATCTCGATCAGGGCATCGCGCGGCAGGCGGCCGGCTTGAATGGTGGTGCGGGCGGGAGGCACGGTGAAGCAGGTCGCATAGGCCTCGTTCATCGCGGCGAAATCGTTCAGGTCGGCGAGAAACACCTGGGCTTGCACAACCTCGTCGAAATCCAAGCCGGCAGCAGCGAGGATCGCGGAGATATTGCGCATCACCTGGGCCGTCTGCTCGCGAATGCCCCCAGACGCCAGTTGACCGGTCCGGGGATCGAGCGGGATCTGACCCGACACATACAGCGTGTCCCCGATCATGACTCCCTGCGAATATGGTCCGATCGCCGCCGGCGCGCCGTCGGTTCCGATGATCCGCCGCTCCTCGCTCCGGGCGTTGGCCGGCCGCGGGATTGTGGAGCAGCCGGCGAGACCGACGGCCAGCAGCGTCGTGCTCAATCTCATGCAAAGCGACGGGAGAAGCATGGCTGAGCGTCAGGCGTGGCGTGGCATCTCGTCCGCGATCCGCCGCATTGCGGTGACAAAGCGCTCGATTTCCTCGGGCGTGTTGAACAGGCCGGCCGAGGCCCGGATGCCCTGAAACTCCTTGGTGCGCCGGGCGACGTTGAAGGCGAGTATCTTTTCCTGCCGGAACAAGCGGTCGAAGACCTTGAAGGAATCGGCGCCTTTGAGATGCACCGTTGCGAGGCCGTTGCTCATGCCCGGTGCGAACGAGGTGTGAAACTCGAACCGCCCGTCGGCCTGCAGGGCGTCAACCCAGAGGCGGGTCAGGTATTTCAACCGGGCGGCGATGCGCCCGACGCCGAGCATCGAGTGAAATTTCAGCGCCTCGGCCAGACCGAGAACCGTCATCGGACCGGTGCCGATGGTCTCATATTTCCGGATGTCGTCCGGATTGCGCCCCGCGCCGGCGCCGGCGGCGACGAGCGGCCAGACCTTTTCGATCTTGCTGCGCCGGACATAGAGCAGACCCGTGCCTTTCGGCCCGAGCAGCCACTTGTGCAGGCTCGTGCCCATGTAGTCGCACTTCAGCGAGCCGGCCGTCACTTCGAATTGGCCGAAGCTCTGCGCGGCGTCCACCACCACCTCGATGCCTCGGGCATGCGCCATGTCGCAGATGCGCGCGACGGGGAAGTGCTGCCCCGTCAGGTTTACGGGATGGGAGACCAGGATGAGCTTGGTGCGGTCGGTGATTCCGCTTTCGAATGCCGCCAACAGATCGTCCTCGGTGTGCGCCGGGACCGGCACACGCGCTTTTTTGACGACGATGCCTTCGCGCTGCCGCCGCTGCTCGAGCGCGTCGAGCATGGCGTAATAGTCGAGTGTGGTCGTCAGGACTTCGTCCCCCTTTTCGAGCGGCACACCGAGCAGCACGGTTTGCAATGCCTCGGTGGCGTTGCGGACGACGGCCACTTCCTCGGCGTCGCAGCCGAACATCCGCGCCAGATCCTGCCGGACCGGCTCCAGCCGCGGTCCGTAGCGGAAGAGATTCCAGGACGGCAGTTCTTCCGCCTCGCGGATCAGCGCTTCGATGGAGGCCAGCACGGGGCGGGGCAGACTGGAGGCCCCGGCACTGTTGAGGCTGAGGCAGTCGCGGCTGATGCTGAATGAGCGTGCGATTTCATCCCAGTCCGGTTCGCCTCCGGTCAGAGAGCTGACCGGCTGCGCCTGGAGGCGGGCGGTTGCCAGCAGCAGCGCTCCGGACGATTCGGCCAGGAATTCCCGGCGTGTTCTCAGCTTCACGATGATGGAGATGGAGTGTGTCGAGCGGCGGCGGAGCTCGCGAGGCCGCTGCGCATCCGGCAAGCGGGCGCCGCGGCATCAGCTGCTCGCACCGGAGCCCGGAGATCAGAACTTGTAGCTGATCTTGCCGTAATAGAACACCCCGGCGGTGCCGAACGGAGTGATGTTGGTGAAGGGGAAAGTGCCGCCGTTGTCGCTGCCGTTGGTGCCCGCGGCCACACTGGCGACAGTCGAAGCGAGGTTGCGCCCGGGAGCGAGGTCGAAGAGGTTGTTGGCCCCGGCGGAGAAACCGATCTTCGGGCTTAAATTCCAGGTAAGGTCGAGGTCAGTCACGACTTCGGCGTCGAAAATCTGGATCACCTGGAAATTGCTCGAGGCGGGGACCGTGGGCGCCAGGCGCACCTTGAATCCGGGCGACAAGGCATCGATGCGCGCCTGGCTGAGGCTGGTGAAGGCCACGGTTTCATATTCGCCGTAGCGCACGTTGCGCAGGTTGACCGCAAGTTTCTTCCACTCCCAGTTCAATCCGAGCACCTGCTTGTCCTTGGGCTGGCTCGATTCCTGCCGGATCTGCTGGGTCAGGTCATACAACGGGGTGGTGGTGCCCTGCACCACCAGTTGCGACGGGGTCGGGGCGATCCGCGTGTGCTCGGTGTCCACAAAACCGGCCGCGAAGGTGACGGTGAGCCGGCCCAGCTCGGCGAGCTTGAGGCGATAGCGCGCCGTGAGATCGAGGCCGGTCGTCCGCGTGTCCACCGCGTTGGTGAAATAGCTGGCCGAGCCGACTCCCGGAAATCCGTTGGCGGTGAGAAAGGTGGTCAGGCCGCCGAAGTTGGAGGACAGCGCGATGCGATCCTCGATCACGATGCGATAGGCGTCGGCCGAGGCGGAAAAGGCGCCGCGCTCGAAAACGAGCCCGGCCGAGACGGCCTCGGATTCCTCCGGCTGAAGCGAACGGGCGCCCAGGAGGCGGGCCGCCGGATCGTTGACCGGGAACAGCCGGTTGTCCACCGGGACCGCGTTGACAAAGAACGTGGCGGTGGTGCTGATGAACGACTGCCCCAGGTGCGGCGCGCGGAAGCCCGTGTTGTAGGACGCGCGGAGAGCCAGGGCCTCGGTCATTCGCAAGCGCCCGGTCAGCTTGAAGGAAGTGTTCTCGCCGAAGTCGGAATAATCCTCATAGCGGACGGCCGCGCCCAAGTGAACCCGGTCGTTGAATTCATGCGCGGCCTCGAGGTAGATCGCCCGGCTGGAGCGGCTGACGTCGGCCGCGTCCGTGGGGCGGAAACCCGGGAAAATACTCGCGCCCACGGGGGATTGCTGGCCCGCGTTCGGCCCGTCCAGGACCGGCACGCCGCCGTTGCGATGGGAATCGGGCTCTCCGGCGACGAGTTCGTAGTTGTCCCGCCGGTATTCCGCGCCGAAGGCCAATTGGAGCGGATGCGGACCCCCGATGTCTATCTCCCGTGTTGCGTCGAGGTTGGTGGTCCACTGGCCGAAGCGATGCCCGCCGACGTTGAAACGGGTGGGGCTGCTGGCACCCAGGGAGACATTGTTGGAGTTTTCCACCACGAGGTCCATCTGGTTGCGGCCATAACCGGTGGACAGATCCCAGCTCCATCCGCCCGCGGCGCCTTTCACCCCGCCGGTCAGGGAGAAATCATTGCTGGTGATCTTTTCCTGCGGGAGGAAGCCGTTGGGATGGATGGCGCGCACGGTCTCGTTCTGGCCGGCGCGGCGGAAGAAGCCGGTCGACACGCCGGTCCGCTCAGTGTAGCCGCCAAAACCGTAGATCGCGGCGCTGCCGGCCAGCGGCTGCTCGGCATTGAGAAACAGGCCCCAGTCGCGCACGGCGGGATCGCCGCGGCGGACGCTGCGGCGGTTGACCGTGGCCTCCCGGGGATCCAGGGTGCCATTGGAGGGAGTCAGGCCGGTGCCGGAGCCGAAGTTGCCGGAGATGTTGGTCAGCGCCCCGGTCACAGGATCGCGGCCGAAATATTGCTGGCGGGTGTCGGGCGCGGAACGGTCGGTGCGCTCGCGGTCGCGATAGTTGAAGGAAGCGCGCAGCACGCCCTTTTCACCCAACGGCACTCCGGCGTAGGCGTTGCCCTCCCACACCTGGCCGTCGCCCTCGCCGGTGACCCCGTAGGTGGCGTCGAACCCCTGCCCCAGAGACTTGTCGAGGACGAGGTTGATCACGCCGGCGATGGCATCGGAGCCGTATTGGGCCGCTGCGCCATCGCGCAGCACCTCGACCCGGCCGATCGCAACCGCGGGTATCGCGTTGATGTCCACCGCGACGGAGCCGCGGCCGATGGCGTTGTTGACGTTGACGACCGAGCTGGTGTGGCGGCGCTTCCCGTTGACGAGCACCAGCGTCTGGTCGGGCGACAGGCCGCGCAAGGTGGCGGGGCGCACGATGTCGAGGCCGTCGTTGGAGCTTGTGCGGGGAAAATTGAACGAGGGCACCGCGGCGACCAGCATCTGGGCCGTTTCCGTGTAGCCGCCGGTCCGCAGATCGCGGGCGACGATGACATCGACCGGAACAGGCGAGGCCGTATCGAGGCGCTCATTGAAGCGGGACCCGGTGGTAACGAACTTCTCGAGCTGGATCACGCTCTCGGTCGCGTCGGTTGCGCCGCTAACCGCTGGATTTGTCTGGGGGCGGGCGCTGCTGCTTGCCAGTGCCGCCCTTGGGGCGTTTGGGTCGTTCACGGCCTTGCCGACGGCGAAGGCGCCGGTCGTCTTGTCCTGAGTAGCGGAGAGCGCGGTGCCGACGAGCATGGCGTCAAGCGCGGCGGTGGGAAGCATTTCACCGCGCACGGCGTTGGTCTTCTCCCCTTTGATCTCATCCAGGGAGAACACGAGGTCGATGCCGGACTGGGCGGAGAATTGCTTGAGGGTCGCCGTGGCATCCCCGGCGGGAATGTCGAAAGGCCGGGCCGTCTTGACGTCAGCCGCGCGGCCCGCCGGAACCAGACCGGCGACAAGAAAGGTCACCATGCAGAAAGCGGCCAGAGCCGCGCGGGAAAGGCTGGGCCGACGGAGTCCGTCGGGCCGCCTGCTGGAGAAGGATGATGCGGTCATACAGTCCAGCAAGACGGGTCTGCGGCCGGAACTCTCTACGGTGATTTTTCCGGAACGGCGAGGCGAAGCCTGATTTCGTGGTCGAGGTGCTCGGCTTTGACGGCGAACCGGCTTTCCAGCAAGCGGACGAAGGCCTCCTGGTTGGCGACGGCGAAAGTGCCCCCGAACTGACGGTCATTCAGGCGGGGATCGGCGATCACGAGCTGACGGCGGCTATACCGGTTGAACTCGGCCACCATCTCGGCAAGCGGCGCGGCGTCGAACACAAGTCGCCGGTCCTGCCAGGCCAGCGTCCGCTCGATTTCCGTCGGCGACACGGGCTCGATGGCGACAGGCTCCGCCGCCGGCGCCGCGAGCGCGATCGAGGCGCGTTCACCCGCCACGAGCAGCGCGGCTTCCTTTGCCGGGCCGGCGGCCAGCAGAGGGATGCCGCTGGCGGCGTCGTTCACCCGGACCTTGCCCTCGGTCACAAGCACATCGACCGCCTCGGCCCGCAGGCGGACATTGAACACCGTGCCGACCGCCCGAACATCGATCCCCCCGGCCTGGACAACAAATGGCCGCGAGGGATTCTTCGCCACCTCGAAACGGGCTTCGCCCCGGACGAGGTGAATTCGCCGTTCGCCTTCGGTATAGGCCACCTCCGCGCTGCTGTCGGTGTTCAAGTGCAGGACCGAGCCGTCAGGCAGACGCATCTGCTTGAGATCGCCGATTTCGGTGGCGACCATCAGCGCAAACGGCGCCTTCATCTGGGCCGGCCGCCACCAACCAAAGTAACCGACCGCCAGCGCGGCCGCCGCGACCAACATGCCCTGAAGCATCCGGCGGCGGACAGGCGCGGTCGCCGGGGGCAGATCTGCTTCCAACCGGCAGCCATGTTGCATTCCGGCCCCCTGCAGGCGGTCGAGCGATTGCCAGGTCTCTTCGAGTTCCGTGAATGCTTGCGCATGACGGAAGTCGGCGCGCAGCCATTCGGCCAACGCATCCTCCTCGGGCGCAGACAGGCCCCGCACCTGCCGGGCCACCCAATCCGCGGCCGTGCGGTCGATGCCGGTCCTGTCGTGTCGGCGGTCAGGGCGGCTCATCGCGGCTCCTTCCTGCCCTGGCGGGCGCGCACGAAATCGCGGCAGCGCAGCACGCCCTTGGCGATCTGAGCGTTGACGGTGCGCTCCGAGATGCCCAGACGCGCGGCGATTTCCTTGTAGGACAAGCCGTGGATTTTCTGCAGCAACAGCACTTGGCGGCAGCGCCGGGGGAGCGCTTGCACCGCCGCGGCCAGCAAAGCAAGATCCTCATCGTGATCAAGAGACTCGGCCTGGTCGGGCCCGTTCTCCAAGACGGGCAGAACGTCGATGTTCTCTACGCCCTCGATCGCCACGATCCGGTTGCGACGGAACAGATCCAGCGCGGCGTTGCGCGCAGTGGCGAACAGATAGTTCCGGATATTCACCACCTTGCCGCCCTCGCGGGCCCGGATAAGCCGGGCGTATGATTCCTGCACGAGGTCGTCCAGATCGGTGAGCGACGGGAAGCGCGCGCGCAGCCAACCGCGCAATCTGGATTCGTGGGGTTGGAGGTTCTCGGCAAACCACCGCGCCTGCTCGGCCTTTTCCGCCGTAGTCATCGGGGCGACGGGAGCGAGACCATGTCCTGCGGTGGAGTTCATCCTCGTCGTTGGTTGTTCACGGAAAGTTTGCACTGGCTGCAGGGTGATGACGAGCCGTTTTTCCGCCAGGAGTGTAAGCTTGCAAGGTGGGTGGACGGCAAAGCGAGCGAGGGAGAGGGCAAAGGGATTCGTTGGCGGTCATCTGCAGTTTCGATTGGGTCTGCCGCTACCACCACAGGCGCAGTCCTCCCACGAACTGGAGGGTGCTGGTCGGCTCGCCGCCCATACGGGCCAGCCGCGCCGTGCGGCCGAAGGATTCCCGCCAGGTGAGGCCGACGTAGGGTGCGAACTCGCGCCGGATCTCGTAGCGGAGGCGCACACCCAGCTCGACGCTGTTCAGGCCGCTGCCAATCCCGAATTCTGGGGCATCCTGAAGCGCAGCGTCCAGGTCGAGCCGCGGCTGGAGGATCAAGCGTTGGGTCAGCAGCACTTCGTAGGTGGCGGCCAGCCGCAGGGAGACATCGCCATCCGCGCTGACGAAGAGCGCGGGCTCGACCTCGAACCAGTAAGGTGCGAGCCCCTCGAAGCCGACGACCGCGAAGGTGCGATTCCGATTCCGAGCCGTCCCCCAAGTGCGGTCGTGGCGGAGCCCGGCTTGAAGATCCCAGAATGGCGCGACCAGCCGGCTGTAGAGGGCCTGGACCTCGCCTTCACCTTCGCTGCCACCGGAGAGCCTGCGGCCTCCCTCGGCCTTCCACCAGAACTTCTCCCGGTCGCCGCCATGCCAGCCTTGTGCGTCCCACGTCAGAGCGACTGGCGCGTCGCCCGAACTGAACTCCAGCCGGTCGATGACGGTGTAGTTGAAGCGCATCCGGTCCTCGACGGGCGGTTTCCACCCGTTGGAGACATGCGGCAGCACGCCGGCCGTTGGCACCGCAGGGGCATCGGCGCCGGCGGCCCCATGTCCGGCATGTTGGGCGAGCATCGAGACCTTGGCGGCCAATGTCACCGCGAGCGCGATAAAGTAACGATTCATGACGGGCATTCTCCTGTTCAGGCGACGGATACCACGCGGAACATGCCGGCTTCCATGTGGTAGAGGATATGGCAGTGCATCGCCCAGAAGCCGGGAGCGTCCGCCTCGATGTCCAGCGAGAGGCGCTCGCCAGGTTTGACGTTGATGGTGTGTTTCTTCGGCCGGAATTCCCCGGTTCCGTTGTCGGGCTCGCTCCACATGCCGTGCAGGTGCATGGGGTGATCCATCATCGTGTCGTTGACAAAGGTCAGGCGCACACGCTCGCCGTGCTTGAACGCGATGGGAGCGGACGACTCGGAGAACGTCTTCCCGTCGAATCCCCAGATGTATCGCTCCATGTTGCCCGTGATGTGGAGTTCGATCTCGCGGTCGGGCGGGCGCACCTCGGCCCGGGGGTGCAGGCAACGCAGATCGGTGTAAACCAGCACCCGGTGTGGCGCATCCTCCAGGCCGCTCCCGCGTTCGTGGAGGCGGCTGCGCGGCGCCATCGCCACCATGGAGTTGCCGGCGCCGTGCGTGTCCGGCCCATGAGGGGCGGATGGGGATCCCGCGGCGGCCGGCATGTCCATTCCGGCCGTCGCGAGGTGCTGGCTGGGCGAGGTGGGGCTGCCTGTCATGTCCATGCCGGCCATGTCCGAATGTCCGGCTCCGGTCGCGGCCGCGGCTTCCGGTGAACCCGCCTTCGCGGTGGAGTCGAGCCCGCCAATCGCGGGAGCGGGATGCCGGCCTGAGCCGTGGCCGACGTGCGCCGCGGTCGTCATGCCGGTCATCCCACCCATCGAACCGTCAACGGAGCCATGGTCCATGCCCATGTCCGCCATCGTGCGAAGCGGCCGGTGACGCCGGGGCGGCAACTGCGCCGTCATGCCCGGGCTCGGCGCCAGGGTGCCCGCGGCATAACCGCTGCGATCCATGGTCTCGGCGAAAAGGGTGTAAGCACGCTCATCGTGCGGTTGGACGATCACGTCGTAGGTTTCGGCAACAGCGATCCGAAACTCGTCGATCTCGACGGGCTGCACGTCGTTGCCGTCGGCCTGGACAACCGTCATCGGCAGGCCGGGAATGCGGACGTCGAAGAACGTCGCCGCCGAGGCGTTGATGAACCGGAGGCGGACGCGCTCACCCGGGACGAACAGGCCGGTCCAGTTGGCTGCCGGAGGCAGGCCGTTGACGAGATAGGTGTAGGTCGCGCCCGTCAGGTCGGCGATGTCGGTCGGGTCCATTCTCATGCGCGCCCATTCGCGACGGCTGGCCAGCACAGCGCGCCAGCCGTCGCGCTTTGCGTCGCGGAACAGGCCGGGCAGCGTCTGGCGCTGGTAGTTGTAGAAATTGGACTGCTTCTTCAGACGCGAATAGACGAGGTGCGGGTCGGTGAACGTCCAGTCCGACAGCACCACGACATGCTCCCGGTCGAACGCGTAGGGCTCAGGTTTCCGCGGGTCGATGATCAGCGGGCCGTAAACGCCGAGCTGCTCCTGGAACCCCGAGTGGCTGTGATACCAATAGGTGCCGCTCTGCTTGAGAGCGAAACGATAGGTGAAAGTCTCGCCGGGCTTGATGCCGCCAAAGCTGACGCCGGGCACCCCGTCCATCTCCGGCGGCAGGATCAGGCCGTGCCAGTGAATCGACGTATCCTCGCCGGCCAGGCGATTGGTGACCCGGAGGACGGCCTCGTCGCCCTCGCGAAAACGCAGCAGCGGACCGGGCAGGGTGCCGTTGATGGTCACCGCCGAGGTCGCGATCCCGGCCAGGTCAAGAGTGGTCCGACTGATCGACAAATCATATTCCGTCACGCTGGAAGCTCTGGGGCCCTGAAGGGCATGAGGCGATTGTGCCCACGCCGGCGACAAGCGCCCCAGCAGGGCGACGGCGGCAGCCGACGAGGTTGTCTTGAGAAACCGCCGGCGGCCGATGGCGGAGGGGTCTGTGTTCATCATCACGGCAGGCAGAGTGATTTTATGCGCTTCTCGTCGTTGTTAGAATCCCAGGTGTGTTCCTTTCCGCTGCGCTGGGCGATGTGCGGAGGGGCCGAGACATGGGTTAAAGATTCTCCTGCACTCGGTGTCTGGTCCAATGCGGCTGACAACGAGTCAGCGGGAAGATGGCGACTGTCATCGGGCGGTGGCACGGATCGCAGGGTCGGAGCGGAGGCGGGCGGGTTGCGCACCGCCCGCCCCGGAGGGTTGGCCGCGACGGATTACCGCAAACCGGGCCGATCAGTGCTGATGCCCGTCTCCCTTCGACGGGTATTGCGCGGCCAGAAGCTTCACGAGCGAATCGACGGTGCCGAGGTGCTTCTCGGACTGGGCTTGGTTGCCCTCGTCCGCGGCGTCGTGGAGCGCGTCGAGCGCCCGCGCCAGGTTCTTGATCGCGCCTTCCGCGCGACGGAGCTTGTCGCCCGGCAGATCCTTGGAGAGCGCCGGCAGCGAGGCGAGGACGCCGTTCAGCTCCTCGGCGGTTTCGTGGACGGACTTGAGATCCTTGCTCTTCACCTGGTCGCCGAGTTTGGCATGCAAACGGTGGACTTCGGCCAGCGCGGCGGCGGCGCTGCCGGGTTTGGCGGCTTCGGCATGGGCGTGCCCGCCGTGCTCCTGCTTGGGCTTGTCGTCATGCGCCCATAGGCGGGCGCCTGTCAGGGCAAACGCAGCGCCGGCGGCCAGCGCCAGCGCGAATCGGATGGTGGATGTCTTCATGGTTGCGGGGGTTGATGGTTCAGGTTGCGGAGGAAGCCGGTGCGGGGGATGCCACGGCGGCGGGCACGAGGCGGGCCACGCTCCGGCGGGCGAATTTCCAGAACACGAGCGGCGTGACCGCCAGGTCGAGCAGCGTGCTCGAGAAGATGCCGCTGAGGATGACCACGGCCACGGGATGGAGGATCTCGCGGCCAGGCTGGCCGGCCGCGAGCACCAGCGGCACGAGCGCGAGCCCCGCGGTGAGCGCGGTCATCAGCACGGGAACCAGGCGTTCCTGCGTGCCGCGGACGATCATCTGGAGGTCGAACTTCTCGCCCTCGTGCTGCATGAGGTGCAGGTAGTGCGAGATCATCATGATCCCGTTGCGCGCCGCGATGCCGGTCAGCGTGATGAAGCCCACCAGCGTCGCGATGGAGAACACCCCGCCCGTCAGCCACACGCCCGCGACCGAGCCGATGAAGGCCAGCGGGATGTTGAGCATGATCTGGGCCGCGAACATGGCGCTGCGGAAATGCGCGTAGAGGACGAGGAACATGCCGGCGACGGAGAAGAGGCTCAGGAACGCGATCAGGCGGGAGGCGCTCGCCTGGCTCTCGAACTGGCCGCCATAGGTCAGGTAATAGCCCGCGGGCAGGCTGAGCTCCCCGGCTGCCGTCCGCTGCACCTCCTTGACCACAGCCACCAAGTCGCGGCCCGAAACATTGGCCTGCACCACGATGCGGCGCTGCACGCCCTCCCGCATGATGATGTTCGGCCCCCGGGCCTCCTCGATGCTGGCGAGCAGCCCGAGCGGCACGAGGCCCCCGGCGGTGGTATCCATGGGGATGGCCGCGATGGCCTCGGGCGAGTTGCGGGCCTCGTCGGTGAGGCGGAGCACCACGTCGAAGGTCTTCTGTCCTTCCAGCACCTGGGAGACGGTCTTCCCCTGCAGGGCCATCTCGGTCATCTCCGCGACTTCGCCGATCATCGCCCCGTATTTTGCCGCCTGTTCGCGATTCAGCCGGACATGGGTCTGCGGCACGAGGACCTGCTGCTCGACCTGCAGGTCCACGATGCCGGGAATCGCCGCCATCAGCCCGCGCAGTTCCTCCGCCTTGGCTCGCAGCGTCGTCAGATCCTCGCCGAAGATCTTGATCGCGATCTGGGCGCGCACGCCCGACAGCAGGTGGTCGATGCGGTGGGAGATGGGCTGGCCGATGTTGACGCCGATGCCGGGAATCGCGTCGAGCTGGCGGCGGATGTCGTTGAGGATCTCCTCCCGCGACCGGCCCGACTCACGGAGCTCGACCTCGATCTCCGACGAGTGGACGCCCTCGGCATGGTCGTCGAGCTCGGCGCGGCCTGTGCGCCGGCCGGTCTGCTTCACCTCGGAAACCGTCCCGATCAGTTTCTCGGCCAGCGCGCCGATGCGATTCGACTCGGCCAGCGACGTGCCGGGGACGGTGACGAGGTTGATGGTGACGCTGCCCTCGTTGAACGGCGGGAGGAACTCGCGGCCGAAGAACGGAACCTTGGCCACCGCGGCCAGGAACATCAGGAAGACCGCGGCGAGCACCAGCCAGGTGCGGGGAAAGGCCCACGCGAGCAGCCGCGCCTCGGCCGCCTTGATCTTGCGCACCAGCCACCCGTCCTTCTCGTCCTCCATGCGCTTCATCTTCGGCAGGAGGTAGGACGCTAGCGCCGGCGTGACCGTGAGGGAGACGAACAGGGAAGCGACGATGGAGACGATGTAGGCGACGCCGAGCGGGGCGAAGATGCGTCCCTCGATGCCGCCGAGGGCGAAGAGCGGCACGAAGACCAGCACCACGATGATGGTCGCAAACACGATGGAGTTCCGCACCTCGCTGGACGCCTGGAACACGACCTCCAGAGCGGGCCGGGGATCGGGGAGATGGCGGTTCTCGCGCAGGCGGCGGAAGACGTTCTCCACATCGACGATGGCATCATCCACCAGCTCGCCGATGGCGACCGCCAGCCCGCCCAGGGTCATGGTGTTGATGGAAAGGCCGAAGTAGTGGAAGACGATCGCCGTCACCAGCAGCGAGATCGGGATGGCCGTGAGCGTGATGAATGTCGTCCGGAAGTTGAGCAGGAAGATGAAGAGCACGATGACGACGAGGATCGCGCCGTCGCGGAGCGCCTCCTCGACGTTGCGGATGGCGTTCTCGATGAACTGGCTCTGGCGGAAGATCTCGCCGTGGATCACCACGCCGGCGGGCAGTGTCCGCTGGATGGCCGCCAGTTCCTCCTCGATCCTGCGGGTGAGCTGGACGGTGTCCGCGCCGGGCTGCTTCTGGATCGAGAGGATCACGGCCGGGCCGGCATCCACGCCGGCATCGCCGCGCTTCGCCAGCGGTCCGCCGAGCCGCACCTCGGCCACCTGTCGGAGCGGCAGCGGCGGGGCGCCGGCGGGAGTGCCCGGCACGATGGCGGCGGCCAGGTCCTCGAGGCCGGTGATGCGGCCGAGATTGCGCACCAAACTTTCTTCGTAGTCGCGCAGGATGAATCCACCGGTCGAGTTGACGTTGGTCCCGGCCACGGCCTGCTCCACATCGTGCAGGGTGACGCCGTGCGCCCGGAGCTTCTCGGGGGAGGCCAGCACCTGGTATTGTTTCACATCGCCCCCGATCACGGTGATCTGGGAGATGCCGGGCACCGACAGCAGGCGCTGGCGGATGCTCCAGTCGGCCAGCGTGCGCAGCTCCAGGCTGCTCACCCCGGGCGATTCGCCGGTGAGGCCGACAAGCATGATCTCGCCCATGATGGAGGAGATCGGCCCGAGCACGGGCCGGGTGTTGGCGGGCAGGCGCTCGGAGACCTGCTGCAGTTTTTCCGTGACGATCTGCCGGGCAAGATAGACATCCTGCTTCCAGTCGAACTCCACCCACACGATCGAGAGGCCGATGGTCGAGGCCGACCGCACCCGCTGCACGCCGGTCGCGCCGTTCATCGCCGACTCGATCTGGAAGGTGACGAGCGACTCCACCTCCTCGGGCGCGAGGCCCTCGGCCTCGGTGAAGATGGTGACGGTGGGCCGGTTCAGATCGGGGAAAACATCCACCGGCAGCCGGGAGAGGATGTAGCCGCCGTAGGCGACGATGAGCGCGGCCGAGGCAACGACGAAGAGCCGGTTGCGCAGAGAAAAGCGGATGATGGCGTCGAACATGGCGGCGGCCGTTCGGTTCAGTGTTTGTGCATCGTCCCGTCGGCGTGCGCGTGCGCACTTTCATCAACCGTTTGCGGCTTCCCGCCGGTCGCGAACTGGAGCTGGTAATTGCCGCGCACCACGACCCTGTCGCCCGGCAGCACCCCCTCCAGCACCTCGATGCGGTCGCCCATGCGGGAGCCGACCCCGACCGGACGCCGTTCAAACGTATTCCCGGCCGTCTCGACAAAAACGAAAAGATTGCCGATGCCGCCGAGGACGGCCCGGGCCGGCACACTGACGCCCACGGTCTCGTCCCCCACCGGGACAAACAGCGAGCCCTGGAGATTGGGCTTCAGCCGGAGATCCGGGTTCTCCAGCAGTGCGTAGATTTCGAACGTCCGGGTCTCGGCGTCCAGCGCCGGCGCAATCCGCTCGATTTCGCCCTCGAAGGTCCGGTTGCGGAAGAAATCCAGCCGCACCTTCACCGGCGTGCCCTCGCGAACGCCGGCAAGATCGGCATTTTCATAGGCGATGCCCCGCACCAGAACCCGGCGCAAATCCGCCACCTCCACCAGCACCGTCTCCGGGGTGAACGGCTGCCCGATGACGGCGTTTTGTGCCATGACCACGCCGTCGAGCGGCGCTCTGAGCACCAAGGCGGGCGTGTCGATCGCCAGCGGAACGATCTTCACCAGCGGATCGTCCTTCCTGACCGGCTGCCCCAGCCGCACATAAATCTCGGCCACCTGCCCCTCGACCCGGGCGGAGAGGCGCGCGGTCTGCTCGGGGACCGCCTGCACCCGCGCGAGGAGCGTGGCGGTCTGCTGGAACGGCGCGATCTCGGCCTCGAGGACTTCGATCCCCAGATTTTGCCGGGCCAGGGTCGAAAGGGTGACAGGTCCCGCGGCAGCGGCGGCATCCCCGACCTTGGGGCCGTGGTCGTGGCCCTCATGGGCGGACAGACGCAGCGCCCCGAAAGGCAGGGTGGCAAGAAGGATGAGGGCACCGGCCGGGGCGCGGAATGAAGGGAATCGGGAAAGCATGGGCTGGGTGATTGCATGGTTGAACGACGAAAAGCATCCGATCCCTCAGCGGAAAACCGTCGCAACTATTCTTGAGGGGTGGAGGCCGCGATTCCGTTTCATGTCCAAACAGTCGTTGATCCACCCACTCATCATGAAACACCTCATCCGAATCCTTGGCGGGCTGATGCTGCTCGCCTCCGCCCTCCCGCTGCACGCCGCGGACGACACCGAGCAGGTGAAAGCGGTCCTGTCGGCCTACAAGTCCGGTTTGGAGAAACTGGATGTCTCCAAGCTGGCCCCGCTCTTCACGCCTGATTCCCAGGTCTTCGAATCCGGCGGCGTCGAGGGCACGTTCACGCAGTATCTCGAGCACCACATCGGGCCGGAGCTGGCCGAATTCAAGGAGTTCTCCTTCCGCGACTACAAGGTGGACGTGCGGATCGAGCTTCCGTTCGCGTTTACGACTGAAACCTACATCTACAAGATCGTGCTCAAGGAGGACGGCCGCGTGATCGAGAAGAAAGGCCTCGCCACCAGCATCCTGCGCAAGACCGCTGACGGCTGGAAGATCATCCAGACCCATAGTTCCTCGCGAAGCCTGCCCAAGAAGGGGTGACCACCAAGCAGACTCCGGGCACATCCCGGCGAGCTCTCGCTCCTTTTCCTCCCACAAAAACCAACCCGACCATTCTCATGCCACACCGTCACATCATCCTCACCACGATCATCGGCCTGCTCTTCGGCACCGCCGCTCTGGCCCACGACACGCGGGCGCCGCTCACCGAGTCGCGCAAGCAGTTCCTCGCCGGCTACGAAGTTGTCCGGGCCGCGCTGGCAAATGACGACCTGGAAGCCGCCCGCAAGGCGGCCGCAGCCATCTCGGATAACGAGCACGCCGAGCGCCTCGCGAAGGCCGGGACGATCGCCGAGGCCCGCGACGCCTTCAAGAAGCTGAGCGCCCGCGCGGTTCACCTCGTGGTCCATCAGGACGGGTTCTTCATCGCGCACTGCCCCATGGTCAAGGACGGCGGGGGCGACTGGGTGCAGCTCACGGAGACCGTGAGCAACCCGTATTTTGGCAAGTCCATGCTGCGCTGTGGCAGCATCAAGGCCACGAGCAACTCCGCTCCCGACGAGGACGCCAAGTAACAGCCCGCCAGCGGCCCCGACCCACGCTCTCCGCGCATCCATGATTTCCCGAGGCAAAACGATCCGATGGATCCTGCTCCTGCCGCCGGTCACGGCCATGGCCGGTGCGCCTGAGCCGCTCACGTTCGACGCGGCGTGGCAGCGTGTGCTGGCTGCGACCCCGGAGGCGGCGGTGCTGGCCGGCGAACGCGAGGCTGTGGCCGGCGAGGCGGAGCAGGCCCACCGGCTGCCCAACCCGGAGCTTTCGGCGGACATCGAGAATGTGCTGGGCACGCGACCGCTCCGGGGCGTGGATGCGGGTGAAATGACCGTGCAGATCAGACAGACCTACGTGCGCGCCGAGAAGCGCGCCGTCCGCCGGCATTTCGCGGAAAGCGCGTTTCCCGTGGCGGAGGCCGAGTGGGCCGTCCGCATCGCCAACCTGCGGCAGCGCACCGCCGCCGCCTTTCTCACTGTGCAAACCGCCCAGGCGCGAGCCGGCCTGCGGCGGGAGGCGGTCGAGCTGGCCCGGCGCACTGTGGACACGGTGCGCCGGCAGCACGAAGCCGGGCAGGCGAGCGGCATCGACCTGAGCCGGGCCGGTGTGGAGCTCAATTCCGCACAAGTCGGATTGGACGCCGCCGAATCGGCCGTGACGCAGGGCCGCCGGGCGCTGGCCGTCCTGTGGGGCGCGCCCGAGGCCGATTTCTCCGGCGTGAGCGGCGAGCTGGACGTGGCAACCACGCTGCCCGACTTGCACGCACTGGAGACGGCCATCGAATCGGCTCCCGACCTGCAATTGCTCGCGGCCGAGGCCGGACGGCGCGAGTTGGCGCTGAAGTTCGCGCGCTCCGAGCCGGCGCGCGATCTCGGCCTGGCGGGGGGAATCCGCTATTTCAGGGACGGAAGCGACGCGGCCTTCGTCGTCGGCGTGAGCATCCCGCTGCTGGTCCACGATCGGAATCAAGGCGCCATTCGCGCCGCCCGCGCCCGGTTGCAGCAGGCGCCTCATCAGGCTGCGGCCGTGCGGCTGGCGCGGCGTTCGGAGCTTGCGGGCGCCTATGCGGATCTTGCTTCCGCGCAGCACGAAGCCGCGGCTCTGGCCCGAGATGTCCTGCCCGCGGCGAACGAGGTGGTCCGCCAGAACGAGGAAGCCTTGGCGCAAGGACGCGTCACGCTTCTTCAGGTGCTGGACGCCCAACGCACGCTGCTCGATGCACGGGAACGCCGGCTGGACGCCGTCGGCCGACATCTCCAAGCTCGGGTTGTCCTGGACCGCCTGACCCTCCCGGTCGCCCCGCCGCCGAATCAAGCCCCATGAATCCAAACCTCGATCGTCATCTCGAACAGCTCAAACGCGGTCCGGTGCCCGCCTTCGGCGACGGCTTCGAAGCCGGAGTCTGGAGAGAAATCGCCCGCCGCAAATCGGCAACCCTCATCCTGTGGTGGGAGAGCTGGCGGAGTCCGCGTATCGCGATGTTGGCGGCGGCGGCGGCCGTCGCGATCGGGCTGGGCGCGGCGTGGCTGCGCCCGGCGGCGCGGATGGACGATCGCACCGCCCTCGGGTTGGACGTGTTCGCGCCCAACGCTGCGCACCTCCCGTCCACCCTCATCGCGTCCCGATAGTGAGCCCCCGGCTGAAATTGGCGGCATTCCTTGCCCTGGTGGCGGCGGTCGCCGCCATCTCCACCTGGATGACCGAAGCCTGGCTCCATCGCCGCCGCGCGCCCGAGGATGCGCATGCATGGATTCATCGCCAGTTGGGCATCACGGCAGAACAGGAACAGGCCATTTCCGCCGCAGAACAGCGTTTCGTCGAAAAACGGCGGGAACTCATGGTGCGAATCCGAGTGGCAAACAGTGAACTCGGCCGGGAGATGCTCGCCGCCAAAGGACCGTCCCCCAGGGTGGACGAAGCGATCAGAAGGATTCACGAAGCCCAGGCCGAACTCCAGCGGGTGACGGTTGAGCATGTGTTCGAGATGCGGGCGGCGCTCCGCCCCGACCAATACGACAAGCTGCTCGATCTCACCGCCAGCGCGCTCCACGCCTCCCCCCAGTGAGCGCCCCCGGTCATGGCGGACGATCCCGACCTTGAACTGGTGCGCGCGCTGCAAGGCGGCGACGACCTCGCGCTGAACTCGCTGATGGCGCGGCATCGGGAGCCCTTGTTCCGGTTCCTTTATCGCTACACGCGCAATGAAACTGCCGCCCGCGACCTGGCGCAGGAGACGTTCGTCCGCGCCTACTTCGGCATCCACCGCTTCAAGCCCGGAGCCAGATTCGCCACCTGGCTTTTCCAGATCGGCCTCAACCTGTGCCGGGACCACGCCCGCAGCAAACACGTCCGCCGCAGCCGCGGGCAACTTTCACTCGAGTCCGACAGTTCTCCGGCTGGCCGCGAACCGGTTGATCAGGGTCCAAGTCCCGGCGAACGCGCGGCTCTCGCCGATCAATTGACGCTGATCGAGGAGGCCATCTCCCGGCTGCCGCACGACCTCAAGGCCGCGTTGTTGCTCACCGCCGTGGAGGAGTATTCCCACAAGGATGCCGCCGAGATGCTGGGGGTGACGCCAAAGGCGGTGGAAACGCGGGTCTACCGCGCCCGCCGGTTCCTTACCGAGATGATTGACCGCGACTGAATCACACTTTCGGTCGTGTCCTGACCATCAAAGTGGAGATTCCGGAATGGGTGGAGGTGAAACTGCGATTGCTCGTTTGGCAGAATGGAGAGGCCAACGCAGAGAAATCTATCGAGGTATTCTTGGGGTCCGATCCTACGATGCCCTTGAACAATTTGGAATCAAACGATCCTGGTGTTACTGCCAGGATCGAGCCTGGGGCAGCCCCGCGAGAACACCGGATTGGGGTCAAGCCCAGCTCGACCGATTCCTCGCACCCGAGATCATTCACGTCACCGCCAAAGCCGATGCGTTGGACCAAGACTACCATTTCAACATTTGCGTCCGGATTCGTTAGAGAAGCCGAAGGCGGCATTATACCCGCTGTTGCTCATCGATTCCAAAAATATATATGTGGGCGCAGTTCGTGGTAAAATACCAAATGCTCCGCCATGCTTTGCTGCCTGTGCGGGGCACAGGTGACGCAATAGTTGCCCGAAGCTTTGCGACCAAGGCGCAATTTAGCGCCGGAAAATCCGGTGGGCGGGCCTATTTCCTTGGCCCGCGGGCAATGCCCCGGCTTGCTGGAACGACACGACCGACTACGGGCTTTGAAAACCTTTCGTCAGCTGTATTGTGAGCGGCGGGGCATCGCGCCGGAACGCTTCGAGCGCGTTCTCCTGCGTCGGTGCCTGTATCTGCATGCGCTGGTGCTCTACTGGCCGCTGTTGCTGCTGGGCCCGGGTTACTTCGCCGCGGACCTGGATTTCGTGCGCGGCGCCGGCGAATTGAAATACCGGCGCGAGCTGCGCAACGAGATCGCGGAGTTCCGCTATCACCCGGCCGGGCGCGGTTTCATGCACCGGGTGCTGCGGCTGCGGGTGTCGGCGGACCGGTTGCGCCGGATTTTCGACCAGCACGTCACGGCGGTGGACAGCCGCAACCCCGTCATCGGATCAAAGCCGCCGGTGGCGTGAGGCATGGCGCCGCAGCGCCGCGAGCCTCACTGCCAGTTGAGGATCAGGCTGGTGAAGTAGGTGGTGTCGAGTTTCTCGGTGCCGGCTGGCGGGATGCTCTGGTAGTCGTTGGCGATGCCGACCTTCAGTTTCCACAGGCTGGCGGTGAGCGGCAGCTCGAAGGAGGATTCATGGCGCGCGCGGTAGTTGCCGAAGTCCTCGAAGGCGGGCGTGTAGGTGAGCGAGTTGGTCATCTTCGAGCGGGCGAACTGGAGGGAGTGGAGGAAGGCCACGTCGGCGCCGGGCGAGTCGAACTGGGTGTTGTCCGCGTAGGTCTCGTAGAGATAGCTCAGGCCGAGGCGGAACTCGAGATCCTGCTTGTCGCGCTTGATGAGCTTGCGGCCGAGGCCGAAGGCGGTGGTGGACCGCAGGTCGAGGTTCTTGATGCGGTCCTTCTCCAGCGAGGCGCGGGCATACCAGACGTTCTTGTCGGAGAAGAAGGCCGAGTAATCCGCGCCGCCGAACTGGCGGTCGGCGGTGTCCACGCCGTTGTCCTCGGCGCGCTCGGCGGCGAGGGAGAAGACGAGCTTGTCGTGCAGGCCGGCGAGGGTGGCCTTGAAGCCGAGGTTGGCGCCGAACTTCTCGCTCACGCCGGTGCGGCCGGAAATCGCGGCCGAGGCCTCGAAGGCCCACTTGCGGTGGGTCTTGGCCGCGGCCTCCTTGAGCCGGCGCACCTCGGGGCTGTCGTCGCCCGGACGCCAGACGGCGGCGACGTGGCCGGTGGCGGCGCTCATGCGGCCATCGGGGGCGACCACGGCGATGCCGGAGGGGGCGGGTTCGACTTTGCCGAGCATGGCGCTGCCGGCGGAAAGGCCGACATGCACGGCCTCGTCGGTGGTGAAGGTGCGGAGCTTGTCCTGCGCGATGTCGATGGTGCCGGCGAAGGCGGTCTCGACCTTGAACTTGCCGTCCTCGGCGGAGAGCAGCCGGCCGTGGACGACAGAGCCGTCGGCCAGCTCGAATCGGTCGGCGAGGGCGGTGGTGGCGAGCCCGAACGAGAAGAGGCAGAGGGAGAGGTGTGAGCAGGTGGTGATGTTCATGAAATGGGCCGGACACCCAACCGGCGGGCCGGGACGATTTCAAACGGAAATTCACCGTCGTGCGTTAGGATTTGCCCGTCTGCGATTTGGACACCTTGATGCTGGCGATGCCGACCCGCGCCTGGTTCCCGACCTTCATCTACCACGAGCCGCTGCTGCGCGCGGGCCTGGCGCGATTCAACGGGGATCTCGCCGCCGAGTGCCGGCAGTTGCGCGACTACGACGCGGCGGGCCGGCGCTGGTCGGCAAAGAATTATCCCGGTGGCTACACCTCCTACGCGTCGCTGAACCGGCTGCACAAATTCTCCTCGACCTTCGCGGGCCTCGAGCGCCGGCTGGCGGCGCACGTGAAGCGCTATGCGGCGCAGCTCGACCTCGATCTGCGCGGCCGGAAGGTCGCGCTGACCGACCTGTGGGTGAACATCATGCCCGAGCACGCCGCGCACAGCCTGCATCTGCACCCGCTGTCGTTCATCAGCGGCACCTACTACGTGGTCACCCCGCGCGGGTGCCCCGGGCTGAAGTTCGAGGATCCGCGGCTGGACCGTTTCATGGCCGCGCCACCGCGGATCGCGAGTGCGCGCCCCGGCTACCGCACGCATGTCACCTACCCGGCGAAGGCGGGCCATGTGCTGCTGTTCGAGAGCTGGCTGCGGCACGAGGTGGCGGCCAACCGGACGACGGCGGAGAGGATCAGCGTTTCCTTCAATTACAACTGGAGCTGAGCCCCGCCCGCGCGTTCAGGCGCCGAGGTCGCGGATCTCGGCCGAGTCGAACTCGATCACCCCCCGCGCGCCGGTGCCGAAGGAGCACCGCAGCATCGCCCGGGCGACCACTTCCGCTTCGATGGCGCGGTATTTCTCCAGCCGGCCGATGAGCAGCGGTTCGGCCAGCCAGAGCACGCCGGTCATCACCTTTTCGCCGAGCCGGAACTCGCGACGCTTCCCCAACAGGAGGCCGGGCCGGAGGATGGCAAGCGTGGCGAAGCGCAGCACGCGCAACGCGACCTCGCACTCGCCCTTCACCCGGTTGTAGAAGATGCGCGACGCGGGGTTCGCGCCCAGGGCGGAGACGATGAAGAGCCGCCGCGCGCCCGCGCGCTGCGCCGCCCACGCAAATGCGAGCACCGCGGCGTGGTCGACGGCGCGGAACGCCTCGCGCGACCCCGCCTGCCGGAGGGTCGTGCCGAGGCAGCAGAAGGCGTCGTCGGCTTGCAGCTCCGAGGCCACCCCGTCCAGCGCGGTGAAGTCGGCGATGAGCTGCGTGAGCTTGGGATGCTCCACCTCCAGCGTCCGGCGGCCGATGGAGATGATGCGGCTGTAATCCGGCGCGGCCAGCAGCAGGCGCAGCAGGTGCGACCCCACCAGTCCGCTCGCTCCGGCAATCAGCGCCGTCTTCATGGAGGAAGGCTGGAAAACCTCCCGGAAAAGGCACGCTCTTACTGTCATGCTGAGCGGAGCGAAGAATCCAGAAGAATGCTCGTTACGGGAATGTTTCTGGATTCTTCGCTGCGCTGCCATTGAACTCGCTTGTTTGTCATGCTGAGCGGAGCGAAGCATCCAGTTGGAGAGACGATGCGGGGAAGCGCATCGAATATCCTGATGGACCCTTCGCTGCGCTCAGGGTGACACGCCGGGGCGAGTTCATCGGCGAGAGCCACCGAAGGCGCGG